>OKFN01000013.1_pt1 | contig 80775 bp, 77 predicted proteins | sample 1614661 | NCBI WGS metagenome assembly OKFN01 (sample SAMN04436961, study PRJEB24849) | human gut metagenome | biome: human gut; feature: NICU; material: stool | host: Homo sapiens | place: USA: Saint Louis, MO | collected 2012-10-09 | reverse complement strand
GTTTTAAGAATCCCGTTTGCTCGTTTCAGTTCGCGGTTTTCGCGGCGCAGACGCCTGAGTTCTTCTTCCATTGTTTCGCCGCCTGAAGCGTCAGAATTATCGCGTACTGAGGCGCTGTCACGGTACCAGGCCCGCAACGTGTGGTGAGATACTCCAAGCAGCTCACCGACCTCCGTGTAGGCGCGTTGCAGTGAGCAAGACTCCAGGCGGACCATTTCGATGATCTGATGGACCGCCTTCTCCTTGAACTCGACGGAATACTTTCTAGGCATAGTTCAATCCTTCCTTAGCTGAGGTAGGAACTAAACCCAGGACGCTTCAGTCATGAGTTTACAGACTCATGCGCAGAACGCGCATATTAAAACACCGACCCGTGTCGAGCGCGACCGTGGTGGACTGGATAACGCCCCAGCATCTGCCAGTGACCGCGACCTTTTACGCGATCATCTAGGCCGCGAGGTACTCCACGGTTCAGTCACACGAGACTTTAAAAAGGCCTATCGACGCAACGCTGACGGTACGAACTCGCCGCGTATGTATCGCTTCGAGACTGATGCTTTAGGACGGTGCGAGTACGCCATGCTCACCACCAAGCAGTACGCTGCCGTCCTGGCCGTAGACGTTGATCAAGTAGGTACCGCAGGCGGTGACCCCGCAGACCTTAACCCGGTAGTATATGGTCTATGACTAGATGGGAATACGCTACCGCGCCAGTACTAACTCACGCGACCAAGCAGATTCTGGATTCCTGGGGTGAAGACGGCTGGGAGCTTGTCACCATCACTCCTGGTATGAATCCAGAGAACGTTGTGGCTTACTTCAAGCGTGAGGTGGAACAGTAATGAGTCATCTTTCGCGACTCGCCAAACTTGGATACTCTCTCCCGGAGGTTGCGAAGCCACTTGCGTCCTATGTTCCGGCTATTCGCGTAGGCGACCAAGTATGGACTTCCGGGCAACTGCCCGTTGTTGAGGGCGTTCTGCCAGCCACGGGCAAAGTGGGTGCGGACGTCTCGATCGAAGACGCACAGGGCTATGCACGCACCGCCGCGCTGAATGCTCTCGCAGCGATCGACTCTCTTGTTGGACTCGATAGTGTCTCCCGCGTAGTTAAGGTCGTGGGTTTCGTTTCTTCTGCACCTGACTTTGTTGAGCAGGCTGAAGTTATTAATGGTGCTTCCGATTTCATCAGGGAGGTTTTCGGCGAGGCTGGCACGCACGCACGTTCTGCAGTGGGCGTGGCTGTACTTCCGAAGGATTCCCCCGTTGAGGTGGAAGTTATCGTGGAACTTTCTAAGTGATCGGATAGGCTTAATACTCATGGAGCATCCTGCATATAGCCAATTGCGTCCCGTGACCCCGTCCGTAGGCGTTGTCTTGTGCGACAACCCTAGCTACACGGCGCTCGAGGGAACTAATACGTGGATCGTTCGTGCTAACGAAGATTCAAAGGCAATCGTCGTTGACCCAGGTCCGGAGGACGAAGGTCACCTCAACGTCGTCACCGCGAAGGCGGGTGAAGTGGCGTTGATTCTTGTTACTCACCGTCATGACGACCATGCGTCTGGAGCGCAGCGTTTGCGCCAGCTTACCGGCGCGCCAATTCGAGCTTTTGACCCGAACTACTGCAATGGGGCAGAAGCGCTTGTCGACGGCGAAATTATCACCGTTGACGGCATCACCCCGCAGTTGGAGGTTGTCCACACCCCAGGCCACACCGCTGATTCGACCTCGTTCTTTGTTTGGTCTGGTGTGGCTAAGGATTCCCAGCTCGAGGGTATCCTCACCGGCGATACCATCGCTGGCCGTCACACGGTCCTGCTGTCTGAGACGGATGGTGACTTGGCGGAGTACCTTAAGACTTTGGACATGCTGGAAGAGCGCGGCAAGGACATCACTTTGATGCCGGGTCACGGCCCTGATTTGGACGATGTTTCGCAGGTCGCACGCAAGTACATTGACCGCCGCCACCACCGCCTTGAGCAGATTAAGGAAGTCCACGCACGCTTGGGCGAGGACGTTGACCTGAAGACTCTGGTGGATGAGATGTATGACGACGTTGACCCAGTTCTGCGCCATGCCGCAGAGCAGTCCACCCGTACTGCGCTGAAGTATCTGGCTGACCAGAAATAGGAATTAAGAGTAAAGCTCCTGGGAATCGGAAGTGATTCCCAGGAGCTTTATTTATGGATTTAGGCTTTAGCGAGCGCGCTTTGCCAGGTGCTCAGTGTCCACGATGAGGACGGACTTGCCCTCGAGGCGAATCCAGCCACGGTGTGCGAAGGTGGCGAGCGCCTTGTTTACGGTCTCACGGGAAGCGCCAACGAGCTGGGCGATTTCTTCTTGGGTGAGGTCATGGTTCACGCGGAGGGCGCCGCCCTCCTGAACACCGAAGCGGTTAGCCAGCTGCAGCAAAGTCTTGGCAACGCGGCCCGGAACGTCGGTGAAGATGAGGTCCGCGAGGTTAGCGTTGGTGCGGCGCAGGCGGCGGGCCAGAACGCGCAGGAGCTGCTGTGCAATAGCAGGGTGATCAGAGACCCACTGCTTGAGCATCTCGGAGTTCATGGTTGCGGCCTGGACCTCGGTCACACAGACCGCGGAGGAGGTACGAGGACCCGGATCGAAGATGGACAGCTCGCCGAACATGTCAGACGGGCCCATCACAGTCAGGAGGTTCTCGCGGCCGTCCGGCGCGTGGCGGGCAAGCTTAATCTTGCCCGAAGTGATGATGTAGAGACGATCACCTGGCTCGCCCTCCTCAAAGATGGTGGTTCCACGAGGGAAACGCACGGTTTCCATCTGCTCAATGAGGTTCTGTACTGCGACGGGATCAACGCCTTGGAAAATACCAGCCCGAGAAAGAATGTCCTGTACGCCTTCCACGTTTTGCTCCTTGAAGTTGGCGGGGTAGTGGTGAAGAAATGCCCGGAGTCTTTCCGAGCATCTGACGCGTGTGTATCGAAAAACCAGAAGTTTTCTAGCGAGACAGGCGCGCGCCCCTATGCAACGAATCTCATCCTACAGTGTAATTTGTCACTTTATGTAACCCTGTGAAAAATTGTCACACTTCTATGGAGGTCAGAAAAGGGTGCGGGGAAATTTATCAGTCCCCGAAGACCTTTGACTCCAGCTTCTCCATGAGGATCGCAAACAGTGCGAGGGCTAGGGGCACAACGACGATCAATGAAAGCATAATCAGTATCCTACTAAGCTCAAGAGAATGTCTGACTCATCGCCTGTTAGTCGTGCTTCGCGTATCAATGAGCTGCTTGCTCAAGAATACCCGGATGCTGAGTGCGAGCTCGACTTCACCAACCCGCTTGAGCTTCTCGTGGCCACGGTGTTGTCAGCGCAATGCACTGATGCGCGTGTCAATCAGGTAACTCCCGAGCTCTTTGCCAAGTACCCGGATGCGGCACACTATGCCGCGGCGTCGCGAAGTGACTTGGAGGCAATTCTCCGGCCGTTGGGATTTCAGCGCGCTAAAGCTGGGCATCTTATTTGCATCGGGGAGAAACTCATGGCCGATTATGGAGGTGAGGTTCCGCAGGGCATCAAGGAGCTCACGGAGCTGCCTGGCGTGGGACGCAAGACGGCACTTGTAGTGCGCGGTAACGCCTTTGGGCTCCCAGGCTTGACCGTGGACACTCATTTCGGCCGGCTTATGCAGCGGATGGGGCTAAGCCAGAGCAAGACTCCGCTCAAGATTGAAAAAGACATCGCTGAACTCCTGCCGGAAGAGGAATGGACGATGTTTTCCCATCGCATCATCTTCCATGGGCGCCGCGTGTGCCATTCGCGCAAGCCGGAGTGCGAAGTATGCGTGGTGCGGAAGTTGTGCCCAACCGGAGTTTTAGCAGCTCAAGGCGTAAGGAAGACCGATGTCCGAGGCGGGAAGTAGGCTGAACGGCATGAATAAGCTCACCTCGTACATCGTCGGTTCAGTCATCGCGGCCATCGTCGTCGCCGTGCTGGCTTTCGTTGGTGCGCGCAACCTGCTTGGCAGTGGCGGGCAGGAGCCTGAACGCGGCGTCGATGCCGCGGCGAGTGCGTCTGCACAGGCGGGGGAGGGAGACGTCGTCAAGCGCCCAGCGTGTCCGGAGGGCGCAGTAGCGGGCGTGGACCTCGAATGTTTGGGCGCGCAGGCACAAAGTGCTGCCAAGGACGTGCAAGTGGTCAATGTCTGGGCCTGGTGGTGTGAGCCGTGCCGTGCGGAACTGCCGTACTTGCAGGAAGTAGCCACGGCGCATCCCGACTGGGACGTGGTGGGAGTCCACGCGGATGGCAACGCTGCGAATGGCGCCGCTTTCCTCCAGGACATTGGCATTGACCTGCCGAGTTACCAAGATGGTTCCAATAAATTTGCTGGTCAGCTTGGGCTCCCAGGGGTTATTCCCATTACGCTCGTTGTGTACAAGGGCGAGGTGAAGAAGCAGTACATAAAGCCCTTCGAGTCCACCGCAGACATTGAGAAAGCAGTGGAGGAGGCCCTGGCATGAGTAGGCTGAACCCAGACTTGGCGCCGCAGTGGCTACGCCCTGCCATGGGTGTGGATGCAGCGGCGGTGCAGGAGCGCATAGGTAACCGTCACGCTACGAAGTTCGTGAAGGACCTGCCGCCGGTGCGCAAGGAGGCTGCGGTGTTGGTGCTGTTTAAGGGCACGTCCTTCGACGATGGCGAGGTGTTGCTGACGCACCGTTCGCCGTCGATGCGCTCGCATTCCGGACAAATCGCTTTCCCAGGTGGGCGCCGCGATCCCGAGGACGCCACGCTTGTCGACGTTGCCTTGCGCGAAGCGTGGGAGGAAACCGGCCTGGATAGCTCCACGGTCACGCCGCTGGAGCAATGGGACCAGTTGCAGATTCGAGCCACCGGCAACCCGGTAAGCCCCGTGACCGCCTTTTGGCACACTCCTGGAAAGGTGTGGGCGGCGAGCCCCGATGAAACCGACGACGTATTCACCTTTCCGTTGCGCGAACTGGCGGAACCCGCTAATCGCTTGATGGTGGGCTTTGGCCCATGGAAGGGGCCGGCATTCCGCGCCCACGACTATTTGATCTGGGGTTTTACTGGGGGGATTCTCTCAGCCATCTTGGAGCACGCTGGCTGGGAGAGCGAATGGGATAACAATTCGGTGCATGATCTGCACGGCGCACTCAAGCGCTCGCGAAATAATGAGAAGATGACCTAGCTAAAATGGCCTTCGCGTTTGTGCTCTAAGTGGGCCGCGCGTTTACCGAAGAAAGAACCTTGCCCCGTGACCCTGACCCTCGTATTAGACATCCTCATCGTGGTGGCAGTTTTACTTGCCCTCTGGGCGGGCTGGCGCCAGGGCGCGATTTCTGCTGTCTTGTCATTTATTGGCATCGTAGCCGGCGTTGTGTTGGGTACCGTGTTGGCGCAATTCGCCATACGGCTGACAGACCAGGCTGCCTTGCGTTTTCTACTCGCCATCGGTGTGCTCATCATGATGGTGGGCATTGGTCAGCTAATCGGTGCGAGTATCGGTGCCCGTTTGCGCGATAGGATGCGCACCCGCAAGAAACAGCGGGTGGATTCTTTCATCGGCGCGGGATTTCAGGCCGTTGCCGCGGTCTTCGTTATTTGGCTGATCTCCTTGCCTTTGGCTTCGAACGTGGGCGGCGCGCCAGGCCGTGCCTTGCGGGAATCACATATTTTGAGCGTGCTCAATGGGGCTGCACCAACGCAGTTGGCGTCGTTGCCCAATGGCGTTGCGGCCGTACTCAACGAGTCAGGACTGCCGCCGCTGGTTTCGCCGTGGCAGAATTCCGGCACAGCCGTCGAGGTGGCGGCCCCAGCACAGGACGTTAATGACCCTGCTCTGGTGGAACGCCTGCGACCTTCGGTCATTCACGTGCTTGGCGACGCCGAGGTCTGCTCCCGCCGCCTCATGGGTTCCGGCTTCGTAGCAGCCGATGACTACGTGATCACTAACGCGCACGTAGTTGCCGGTACCGAGAAGGTCCATCTGGATACGGTCCTTGGCCTGCGCCAAGCAGAGGTGGTCTATTACAACCCCAACGTGGATATCGCCGTCTTGCACAGCGACAATCTGGGCATCAGCCCTCTCGATTGGGCGCCGACTCCAGCTGATACTGGTGACGACACTATGGTCATGGGCTTCCCGCACTCCGGCCCCTTCGCGGCAAGGATGGCACGCGTGCGCGAACGCATCACCATTGCGGGACCTGATATTTATTCCAAGGGCCGCGTGGAGCGCGATGCTTACACGGTCCGCGGCAGCATCCGCCAGGGCAACTCGGGCGGGCCGCTGGTCAATACCGATGGCCAAGTCCTCGGCGTTGTGTTTGGTGCTTCCGTCGAAGACTCGGAGACCGGCTACGCACTGACCGCTGACGAGGTAAACAAGCACATCGGTGACATCACCCAGCTGAGCCGGCCCGTAGATACCGGCAACTGTGTGGCTGGCTAGCAGCCCTAAGCCCAATCTGCGCCATAGAGAAAAGCCCTGCTTATCGCATTCCTGAGGAGGAAGAATAAGCAGGGCCTTTGTGATGCTTTGCGGTGTGCTGTGGAACACCCCCCGGATCATTTTCAAGCAGGGCGAATAAGAGCCATACCGAAGCCAGCGACTAGTTCCTCCAGTCCCGAAGGGAATGAGGGAACGGAGTAAACATAACCCGCCCCGATTAGAGGACTACGTAATGAATCCTCGGAGCCCTCCGGTGGAACTTCTTATAACGAAATGGGGGGAGGTGTTACTCCTTGGCTAATCCGAGGTTGGAGCCAGTGCCGATCTCGAGGTGCATGCCCGGAACCGAGTTGATGAGGTTGCGGGTGTATTCCTCTTGTGGGTCGTTGAATATGGAATCGGAGGTGCCTGCCTCCATGACTTGGCCCTTCTTCATAACCACAATGTCATCGGCCGTCTGGCGGACAACTGCCAGATCGTGCGTGATGAAGAGGTAAGACAGCTTTAGCTCAGACTGCAGCTCGGCCAGCAGCTGGATGATCTGGTTCTGCACCAGAACGTCCAGTGCGGAGACTGCCTCGTCGAGGACGATGACCTCTGGGCGCAGCGCCAAGGCGCGGGCGATGGCGATACGCTGGCGCTGACCGCCGGAGAGCTCGTTCGGGTAGCGGCGCATCGCAGAACGCGGCATGGCCACCATGTCGAGCAGCTCAGCCACGCGGGCCTCGCGCTCCTTACGGCTTCCCACCTTGTGCAGAGCCAGCGGCTCTTCGATGCACTTGAAGATGGAGTACATCGGGTCCAGGGAGCCATACGGGTTCTGGAAGACGACCTGCATCTTGCGGCGCAGGTTGAACAGTTCCTTCTTGGAGAGCTTGGAAGTGTCTTTGCCTTCGAACTCGATGGTGCCGGAGGTCGGCTCCAGCAGGCCCAGGACCATGTTGGCCACGGTGGACTTACCCGAACCGGACTCGCCCACGAGCGCCATGGTGGTGCCGCGGCGGATGTCGAAGGAGACATCGTCAACTGCCTTAAGCAGCTTCTTCTCGCCGCGCTGACCACGAATATCAAATTCCTTGGTCAGGTTGCGTACGGAGATGACGGTTTCTTCCTCAATGTTGGCAGCGTGGCTTGCAGTGCCGGTCTTGAGCTCCTCGGTCTCGATTCCGGCTTCTTGGGCCGCACGGATGCGGGAGGAAGCGAGGGAAGGAGCCGCGGTGACCAGACGGCGGGTGTAGGGGTGCTCAGGGTCGCGCAGGATGTCTCGCGAGGGGCCAGATTCCACGATGCGGCCGCGGTGCATAACGATGAGGTGCTCAGCACGCTCTGCCGCGAGGCCCAAGTCGTGGGTGATGAACAGAACCGCGTTGCCGAGGGACTCGGTGAGGTGCTCGAGGTGGTCCAGGATGGTCTTCTGCACGGTCACGTCGAGTGCCGAGGTCGGCTCATCGGCGATAAGAAGCTTCGGGCGAGCGGCCAGGCCGATACCGATGAGCGCGCGCTGGCGCATACCACCGGAGAACTCGTGCGGGTACTGCTTGGCGCGACGTTCGGCGTCGGGAAGCCCAGCTTCCTCAAGGATCTCCACCACGCGCTTCCCGCGCTCGGAGCCCTCAATCACGTTGTTGGCCTTGAGGGATTCCTCAACCTGGGTGCCAATACGCCACACTGGGTTCAGGTTGGACATTGGATCCTGCGGGACCAAGCCGATCTTGTTGCCGCGGAGGGCTTCGAACTGCTTGTTGTTGTAGTGGGTGATGTCCTCGCCCTCGAAGAGGATCTGACCCTTGGTGACCTTGCCGGTGCCCGGTAGAAGGCCCAGGATGGACATAGCGGTGGTGGACTTACCGGAGCCGGACTCGCCCACGATTGCCACGGACTGGCCTGGGTAGATGCTCAGGTTGACACCACGAACTGCCTCGACGGTACCGGTGGAGGTCTCGAAGGAGATGTGGACGTCCTTCATTTCAAGTAGCGGCTTATTCATTAGCGATTCCTTGCCTTCGGGTCGAGGGCGTCGCGAACGACGTCACCCATCATGATGAAGCTCAGAACGGTCAGGCCCAGGGCGCCTGCCGGGTAGAACAGGACGGCCGGGTTAACACGCAGGGAAGCCTGTGCGTCAGAGATGTCTCCGCCCCAGGAGACGAACGTGGACGGCAGACCGATGCCCAGGAAGGACAGGGTTGCCTCGGCGACGATGTAGGTACCCAGCGCCACGGTGGCGTAGGAAATAATCGGCGCTGCAGCGTTCGGCAGGATGTGGCTGAAGAGGATGTGGATGTTCGACGCGCCGATAGAGCGCGCGGACTGCACGTATTCCTCGTTCTTGATGGAGACCACGGCGCCACGCGTAATACGGGCGATGGAGACCCAGCCGAACAGACCAAGGACCAAGACCACCGTGATGATGGTGCGGTGCTCCTTGAACATCTGCATAACAACGATTGCCGCCAGAACCAGCGGAATAGCGAAGAAGATATCGGTGATGCGGGAGAGAACGGAGTCAATCCATCCACCGAAGAAGCCGGCTACGGCGCCCACTAGGGCGCCGATGATGACCACGAGAATCGTGGTCAGCACGCCCACGGTGACGGAGGCACGTGCGCCATAGATGACGCGAGCGTAGATGTCGCAACCTTGGCGGTTAAATCCGAAGGGGTGACCGGACTCGGCAGGAGCGAGCGACTTAGACAGCTCGCACATGCGTGGATCGGTGTTGGTGAACAGACCTGGGAACAGCGCCAGCAGGACTGCGATAACGATCATGGTGGCCGCAACCCAGAACAGCGGGCGGCGGCGCAGGTAGCGCCATGCCTCTCCCCATTGGGAAGAAGGAGCAGACTCGTCCTTGACGGCGTCGACAGCGCCGAGACCGGTTTCGTCGACCTCGTTGACGTAGTGCTCTTGGCCAGGGTACTGAGTAGTCTTTTCGAAATTAGGCATAACGGATCCTCGGGTCGAGTACTGCGTAGAGGAGGTCAACCAGCAGGTTGGCGATGATGTAGATGATCACCAAGACCGTGGTGAAGGAAACGATGGTGGTCGGCTCACCACGCAGGATGGCCTGGTACATGGTTCCGCCAACGCCGTTGATGCCGAAGATGCCCTCGGTAACGATGGCGCCGGTCATCAGGGAGCCGATGTCGGCACCGATGAAGGTAGCCACTGGAATCAGGGAGTTGCGCAGGACGTGGCGGCGGGTGACGGCACCACTGGAAAGGCCCTTTGCGCGGGCGGTACGCACGTAGTCTGCGCGGAGGTTCTCAGCAACAGACTGGCGGGTCAGGCGGATGACATATGCCAAGGAGAGCGCACCCAGCACCATTGCTGGCATGAGGAGCGACTCAAAGCTGGCCTTCGCGCCCACCGTCACCGGAAGGAGCTGCCATTTAATACCCACGAGGTACTGGAAGACAAAGCCGATGACGAAGGAAGGCACTGCGATGACGAGCAGGGAAGCGACCAGGACGGTGGAATCGAAGATTCCTCCGCGGCGCATACCGGCGATGACGCCGAACAGGATGCCGAAGACTGTTTCAAAGACAATGGCCATGAGAGTGAGCTTCACCGTAACTGGGAAAGCATTGGCCATAACTTCGGTGACGGGGATTCCGGAGAAGGTGGTTCCGAAGTCCAGCATGAAAATGCCCTTGATGTAGAGCAGGTACTGGACAATAAATGGCTTGTCGAGGTTGTATTCGGCCTCGATCCTAGCGCGAGCTGCCTCGGTGAGACCGCGGTCGCCGCCCAGGGCTTCGACCGGATCACCGGGCATCAAGAAGACAAGTGCGTAGATGAGGAGGGTAGCTCCGAAGAACACCGGAATCATCTGGAGCACTCGTCGCCCGATATAGCGCAACATAGTGTTGTCCTTTACTAGTTGTGAGCATGCGCTTGCCGACGCCGCGCGACCGAGAAGGTCGCGACCCTGGGGAAGGGTTGTGGCAGAGGCTGCTACGCGTGTCTTGAGAGTTTGCCTGTCGTGGCTACAGGGAATCCTAGTTTGTGATCTCGCTCAATGAGTAATCTCTGAATCTGTGCGCATCACAGAAAAGTGTGGTTTCTAGTGGTTGGCAGGTTGGTATATTTTAGCCGCTGGTAGCCGCGTAAATGTGGAATATGCAGGCATTTTCAATTTATTCATGGGGGTAAAAATAGGGGGCACCCTCTCTGTCCTTGAAACGACAGATGGGGGCGCCCTTTGCCCTAAGTGGTGAGCAGGCTCACCCTATATTGGGCGATGCTGCTGCGGAAAGGCTAGGCCTTAGAAATCTCCCAGAACGGGATAGTGCCGTTCCAGCTGACCGCGACGTTGTTGACGGACTCGGACCAACCGATCGTGGTGTTCGGGTACCACAGCGGGACGGCGGGCAGATCCTCGAAAAGGATCTGCTGGATTTGCTCGTTAACCTTTACGGCCTCTTCGGGGGAGCTGGACGCTGCCTTGTCGATGAGGGAGTCGAGCTCTGGGTTGGAGTAGTCGGCATCGTTGTTGCCGGCGCCGGTGCCGTACAGGGGGCCGATAAAGGCGCTGGTGGCCGGGTAGTCGGCGGACCAGCTGGATCGGGTTGCGCCCTTAGCGGTGCGGTTCTTAACTTCGTCACGGAAGGACTTGAAGTCAGGGTACGGATTACCCACGGACTCGATGCCCAGAGCGTTCTTGATGGAGTTTGCCACGGCGTCGACCCAAGCCTTGTTGTTGCCGTCAGCGTTGTAGGAAATCGGCAGCGTCCCTTCGAACTTGCTGATCTTGTCCGCCTTGTCCCACAGCTCCTTCGCCTTGGCGGGATCGTAGTTGAGCACGTCGGAGCCCTTGATGGAGTCGTTGTAGTTCGGGATCGCCGGCGAGGTGAAGTCCTTGGCTGCGGTTGCGGTGCCCTTGTAGATGACCTCGGTGATCTCGTCGCGGTTGATGGCGTGGGAGATGGCCTGGCGGCGCAGCTTGCCCTCTTCACCAGAGAAGTGGTCGAGGTTTTCGTTAAGGGTCAAAGCAACCTGGCGGGCGGAGGCGTCGGAAGTGGAACGGCCGGCGAGCTCCTGCTCGTAAGTGGAGAATGCGGAGTCTGGGATGGCATCCAATACGTCGAGGTTGCCGGAGAGCAGGTCAGCGTAGGCGGCGTCGCCTTGGGCGTAGAAGGTGAACTTCACGCCTTCGTTCTGAGCTGTGCGCTCGCCGGTGTACTCCGGGTTCTTGACCACTGTGGCGTCAACGTTGTGGTTCCAGGAATCCAGCATGTATGGGCCGTTGCCGATTGGGTTTTCGCCATAACCATCGATGTCGGCGAAGGCGGACTCGTGCATCGGGAAGTAGGCGTCGTAGCCCAGGCGGCTGACGAAGTCGGCGTCGGGTGCGGCCAGCTCGATGGTGAAGGTGGAGTCATCGATGACCTTCAGTCCCTCCATGGACTTAGCGCCCTCTTTGTAGCCCTTGATCATTTCGAAGAAGTACGCGTTGTTGAAGTTCTTCTCAACGGCGTAGTTCCACGTATCGACGAAGTCCTTCGAAGTGACCGGCGAGCCATCGGAGAACTTGGTGTCCTTGAGCTTGACTGTGAAGACAGTGTTGTCCTTGTTGGGCTCGATGGACTCGGCGACGTCCATGTGGGTCTTGCCGGCGTTGTCGTAGTAGACCAAGCCGGCATAGATCAGCTTGGTTAGGCGTCCGCCACCATTTTCGTTGGTGTTTGCCGGGATTAGCGGGTTCTGCGGCTCCGCTCCGTTGGCCAAGACGATTCCGTCAGAGGAACCGCCGTTGTCGGAGGAGCCGCAAGCAGCCAGGGAAACCGAGGCCGTGGCTACGGCTAGGAAAGCGAGAGTCTTCTTGTGATTCATGCAGTTGTACCTTTCACGCGGTGCGTAGGGAAACATCGCATTTAGACTAGAAGCACTGCATAGAAGATCCAAAAAATAGCGGGATGAAAGTTATTCTTGCTTCCGAGCATGCAACGCCGGAAAACCGTGCATATTTTATGAATAAGACTCAGGAAATGGCGAAGCTAAGGGGGCGTCGCCAAGCGAACAAAAAGCTCCGTCTCCCAGACGGGGGACGGAGCTTTGCGTTGCGCGAGTCTAAAGCTTAACGCAGAACTTAGTTCTTGGTGATCTCGTAGTAGACCGGGACGCCCTTCCAGTTGAAGGAAGCGTTGCTTACGGCCTCGGAGAAGCCACCAGTGGCGTTCGGGTACCACAGCGGGATATCTGGGAGATCCTCGAACAGCAGGGCCTGAGCCTCGTTGTACTTCTTAGCAGCCTCTTCCTGGGAGGAGGACTTTGCAGCCTCAACGAGCAGCTTGTCGAACTCTTCGTTGGTGTAGTCACCGTCGTTCGAGGAACCGCCGGTCTGGTACTGCGGAGCAAGGAAGTTGCCCAGGGATGGGTAGTCTGCCTGCCAGCCGGTACGGAAAGCGGTCTTGATGGTGCGGTTGGTTACCTCGTCACGCAGGGACTTGAAGTCTGGGTAAGGAGCGCCAACGGCCTCGATACCCAGGGTGTTCTTGATGGAGTTGGACACTGCATCAACCCAGCTCTTGTGGCCACCGTCAGCGTTGTAGGCAATCTCGAAGGATGGGGAAGCCCACTTGTTGATCTTGTCAGCCTCAGCCCACAGCTTCTTAGCCTTCTCTGGGTCGTACTTCACGACTTCGTTGCCCTTGATGTCCTCGGAGTAACCCGGGAGAACTGGGGAGGTGAAGTCCTTGGCAGGAGTGCGAGTGCCCTTGAAGATGGTCTCGGTGATCTCCTCGCGGTTGATGGCGTGGGAGATGGCCTGGCGGCGCAGCTTGCCCTCTTCACCGGAGAAGTGCTCGAGGTTCTCGCCGATGGTGAAGGACTGGAAGCCAGCGTAAGGCTGGTTGACTGCACGGTCGCCGAGGTCAGCCTCGTAGACGTCGAAAGCGGAGTCCGGAACGGAGTCTAGGAGATCCAGGTTGCCGGAGAGTAGATCAGCGTAAGCGGCGTCGGTGTCGGTGTAGAAGACGAACTTCACGCCGTCGTTGGCAACCTTCTGGCCACCCTTGTATTCCTCGTTAGGAACGACGGTTGCGTCCTGGTTGTGGTTCCACTCGGAGAGCTTGTATGGGCCGTTGCCGATTGGGTTCTGGCCGAAGGCGTCCATGTCCTCGAAAGCAGACTCGTGCAGCGGGTAGAACGCGGAGTAGCCGAGCTGAGCCGGAAAGTCCTGCTCTGGGTTGGCCAGGGTAACGGTGAAAGTCAGATCGTCGACGACCTTGAGGCCCTCGAGCTCCTTGACGCCTTCCTTGTAGCCCTTGATGTTGCCGAAGAAGGATGCGTTGAGCTGGTCGTTTGCTACGGCGTAGTTCCAAGCGTCAACGAAGTTCTTTGCGGTAACCGGGGAGCCGTCGGAGAAGTTGGTCTCCTTGAGCTTGATGGTGAACTCGGTGTTGTCATCGTTGGGCTCGATGGACTCGGCGATTTCGTTTTGGGTCTTGCCCTCGGAGTCGTAGTACACGAGGCCGGAGTAGATGGAGTCAACGATGCGGCCACCGCCGGTCTCATTGGTGTTTGCAGGAATCAGCGGGTTTTGGGGCTCGCTGCCCCAAGCGGTGATTAGGTTGTCGCCGCTAGCGGATCCACCTGCGGCGCTGTCGTTGCTGTCGCTGCCACATGCCGCGAGGGTAAGGGCTACGGAAGCTGCCGATACGACAGCAAGCGTCTTTTTGATCGTCATAAGGGGGAGAGACCTCCGAATTGCGTAGAGCATTGGATGAACATTTGCGAACCTTTTAGGTTTGAAATGAAGTTACCTTGTGTTCACGCACACATTCAAGAGTTTGTAATTTATAAACATGTGATAAAAACTATAAGTCGCTAGTTAGTATCCCGTGAACTGGGATTTTAGGCTTAATAATAAAGAAAAAGCCACCCCCTGTGTGGGGTGGCGCTCGGGATAGATTAACTGTTACTTATTTCGCACATTCGCAATCGTGCGAGTTGAGCCATTCGCTGACCATCGTTGCGAAGGCTTCGGGCGACTCAATGTGGGGCAGGTTCTTGGTCTGAGCGATGGTGGCGTTCCGGAACGCGCTTGCCGTGCGTTTCTCAGCGCGACGCACGAGTGGGCGCCACAGTTGTTGCTTGGGATGCAGGTACAAAACCGGCGCTTCGACCTTCGAGTCGATCCAGCTTAACGGTGGCACGGCGGTGCGCATGCGGTGGTTCCACAGGATCCCTCGGCGGACGTTTCCTATCTGCGAGGCTTGAATGCGCAGCTTGGCGACGTCGCCCCGGCGCTCAGCTGGGAACTTTGAATCCGTGTTGAGGGCCAGCTCCTTTTCATAAGTGGAGGGACGCATTAAGGGGTTATGCCGGCGGATGGGCCCTGCTAGGCGGCATAGGCCTGCGCGCAGTAGCAGCCACCCGAAGTCCCATGGGCGGGCGGCCATGGCGCGGCGCAGATCGACGGGGTGGGACGCGGAAACAGAGACTAGTCCCAAGGTACGTTCGGGGCGTTCGCAGGCCACGGCCCATGCAATGGCACCACCGGAATCTGCACCGACTAGGTATGCGGAATCGTGGCCCAATGCCTGGATGGCGCCCGTGATGTCACCGACCATCGCGCGAATGTCCTGGCCTACCTCCACTGGGGGCTTGTCCGACATTCCGAAACCGCGCATATCGAGGGCAGCGACGTGGAAGCCTTGCTCAGCAATGGGGGCGATGACGTCCTTGAAATCGAACCACCCGCCGAAGGAGCTATGCAGGAGGAGGACGAGCGGATCGCTCGGTGACCCAGCGGTCGCTGCATGCAGCCTGATGCCACGGGTGTGCACAAACTCGTGCGTGAAGGGGCCTTCGAGCTCAACTACTGAAGGGGGCAACGGCGCAGGAGTCTGGGCCATGGGAACGGTTTCCTTTCTTTCCTTGCCTTATAAAAGCTAAACCCGCCCGAGCTGGGGAGCTCGGGCGGAGAGATTCAGCCTCGGGCGGAGAAGATCAGCCTCGGGCGGAGAAGACAAGCCTCGGGCGGAGACAAGTGAAGTTGGAAAGTGCTGCTAAATGGTTTTAGGTGTACAGGCCGCGTTCAACGGACTTGGTTGCCTTGCCTGGGACTAACTTCTTGAGTTCCTTGGTGGACTGGATGGTCTTCTCAGGTGCCTTAACCTTCTTGATGTTCTTGAAGCCGATAAAGCCCACGATGGCTGCGAGAACCAGCATGATGAGGAAGACGATCAGGAACGCTGCCCAGCGATCGAGCCAGAGGTCGAGCAGCTCCGCAAGGAAGAAGAAAAAGAAGAAAGAGCTGTACAGCGCGATGGTGCCAGCGACGCCGAACATGCCAGCACCGATGCCGCCCTTCTTGGCGGATTGAGCAAGCTCGGTCTTGGCGAGCTCAACCTCGGAGCGGACGAGCTGAGACATCTGCTCGGTAGCGTTGGAGACCAGCTGTCCCACGGATACCTCACCGGGCCTCGAGGTATCTGCATCGCTGAGCGGGATAGCATTGACCTTCGGTGCGAATTGGTCCGATCCGTCAGTGAATAGTCCGTCGTTGCTCACGGTTAGTAACTCCTAGCGTTTGTCTAAATCTGTAGTGGCCATAGTAGTGAAACCTGACAACTGCGTGTGTGGGGAATCGCAGAGGCCGCACAGGTCTATCCTAGAGGATATGGCAGAAAATGACCCGTTGGCCCCGCTCTTTGCATTGCCTGGGGTGGAAAATGCGGCTGCGCAAGCGGTTCAGAAAATTTCTCGCGCACATCGCCGCCCGGCGGGTTTACGGAAATTCGATGTTATTTCCGCAGAGTCCGCGATGCGCGGCGCACGGGCCGCGGTGTTCGTCGAAGGCCTAAATATCTCCCCGAATTTGCAGCCCGAAGATGCGGCCGACGGGCCCCTTGCAAACGCTATTAGTGCCTACTCGGTGCTGGCGCCCGAGGTGCAATCGACTACTGTGCGCACCTTTGCGCGCTCGCCGCTCCAAGTTCTCGCGCGACTCGACGTTGCGGCGGGCGGAACAGGCATTCCGGCGGCGTCGGGCGCCGCGCGTGTCCAAGCCTTGGCGCGTCTCATCAGCAGTGGTAGCGGAATGATTTTTGACCGGTTGCTCCCAGTGGTGTTGCATGCGGAGCTCGCTGCCTACGGCGTCTTCGGCTCGCGCAGTCACCTCATCGGCATGGTTGCAGCCCGCATCGCGGCGATACACAGTGGCTTCGACCCGCGTGGCTTTGCGGTCCCCGAAACCTACTACAACCGCCACCGCGATGAGTATTGGGAAGCCATCAGCGCTTATCCGGAGCAGCCTGGCAAAACTTTGGAGTTTCTGCTTAAGGCATGGGCTGCGGGCGGGGAAGAAGCGGACGGCATCGCGCGGTCGGCCTAGGCGCTGTTCTCGGGTTCCCAGAAGGCCGAGGGGCGTTGGGACAGCCACAGGCCAGCCGCCACAACTGCGGCGATTCCGGCCACTACTGCGGAACCGATGCCTACTTCCTTCGCGCCGGGCATCGTAAAGAGGGGGACCGGGTCCTTGAAAGTGCGGATGTCCCAGCCTTGTTCCAAGGCGTGCTTTTTCATGTGTCGGTCAGGATTGACCGCAACGGGGTGGCCCACCATTGCGAGCATCGGGATGTCTGTGGCCGAATCGGAGTATGCATAGGACTCGCCAAGATCGACCCCCAGTTCCTCCGCGATGTCACTTATTGATTGCGCCTTGGCAGGCCCCTTGCAATAGAAGAGGATTTCCCCGGTAAAGCGGCCGTCGCTTTCTTCTAGCTCGGTGGCTGCCACGCGCGTGATGCCGAGCTCCTTGGCGATGGGGCGCACCAGCGCTGATGCGGAAGCTGAGATGATGACCACCTCGTGGCCCGCCGATTGATGGAACGTGATGAGCTCGCGGGCCTCGGCATAAATGGCCGGGGTGACCACGTTGTGCATCGTCTCAGCCACGATGTTGTGGACCTCATCCACCGACCAACCTGCGACCATTGCTGCTAACTGGTCGCGGGTGGCGTCCATCTGTTCGCTGGATTGGCCTGCAAACATGTAGCCCGCTTTTGCAATCGACATTTGCAGGGCTTCCGACGGCGTGATGAGTCCGTTGTGCATGAACTCCTTGCCGAAGGCGAATGCGGAGGAAGTGGCGATAATGGTTTTATCCAGATCGAAGAAAGCAGCCACGCGGGAATCACCGCTGGGCACGGAGGAACCGGCAGCGGTGGAGGCGGCTTCCGTGCCGATAGCTTCAGCACGGTGGGGATCGGGAATCATACTGTGACCAATGTTAAGGGTGTTACGCGGTGGCGGCAAGGTTGGCGGAACTTTGTGATTTCTCTCGTTAGGCAATTGGTCTGGGGCCTTGGGTGCCTTGCGCCTCGGTTGTTGTTGTCAATGGCCCGGTTCCATGCCATAATGAGCGGTGCAAGGCCCCGATATACTGTGCGGCCTGCCCCGGCTCACCCCCCCGATGCCGGGTTACCGATGACCCGCGCACACCCCCCCGAGGCGCGGGTCATCATCTATTTCCGCCCTGTTTGTGCACGCGAAGGTCAAGGCAAAGGAAAGCACAAAACGGCTGTTTCTCCACACATATTTGCTGACACGTCACGCTGCATCGCTACAACGCGTTTCCAATAGGTGCGTTATCCACAGCGAGAAAATTGCCTCTAGAAACAGCGGCTATGTCACCCGCAGGCTTAAGGCATGAGTTCACAAGACGTCACCATCGCCATCGCCGTGGGAGATTCCGCGTTGCGCGCCGAGGTTCTTGCAGCAGCCGCTGCTACCAGCGTGCACGTCACCACGGTGGAAGACCCACGCGACTTTCCGCGGCACCTGCCCAAGGCCAGCGTTGTCATCGCAGACAAGCTCACCGCGGCTCTCGTGGCCAAACACAGCGTTGCCCCGGTTTTCTTCGTTGTGGCCGACCCCGGCCCCATTGACTACGAGGCCGCGATGAAATGCCGCAGCGCCGAAGCCTTCATCGTGCCTGCTGAGTCGAAGCAGCTCTTGAGTGCGCTTGCGGATCAGGTGAGCCCACGTGAGCAAAGCGGCGGCTCTTTCGCGCTCGCAGTGGTTGGCGCAGCCGGGGGAGTGGGCACATCTACCTTTGCCTATGCGCTCGCGGTGGAGGCGGGAGCAGGGCTGCTCGTCGACGCCGCTCCTTACTCCGGTGGGCTCGATCTTCTCGCTGGCATCGAGGAGGAACCAGGGGCAAGGTGGCCGGATCTTGCAGCGGGAAGTGGCGCCGTAAACGCCACGGACCTGCATCGGGCGGTGCCGCGGCACGGAAACCTGGGGGTGCTGGCGGCGTCGCGAAGCGCACATGCGCAGGTAGCGACCCTTAAGCCAGCGCGGCGCGAGGCCATTTTCCAAGCAGCTGCGTTGCACCCACAAGGTGCTGTCTTTGATGCCGCGCCGGGCGATATTCCGCAAGTCTGTGAACACGTGATCATCGTCTGTGCTGCCGAGGTGCGCTCCGCCGCGGCGTGTGCACAGCTGGTTGGGGAGCTGCGTGCGCAGCAGATGGCGTGCAGTGTTGTGGTTCGGCATCGGCAGTGGTCGGGGCTTGAGCCAGAGGATATTGCGAACATCGTGCACTGCGACCCGATTGCGGAGATTCCCACTGTGCGCGGGTTGACCAAGGCCGTGGAGACAGGCGGTTTGCGCAGCATACCGCGCCCGTTGCGCGCAGCTGCCCAGCGAGTGATCGACGAGGTGCTTTCATGAGTAACACCAGCCTCCTAGATAAACTGCGCGGAATTGTGGCTGCCGAGCCGGAGCTCGTGGCCGACACCACGGCGCTGGCCCGGCGTATCCGGGCAGAGGCAGGCGTCATCAGTGATGGCGATGTTCTCGACCTTTTGCGCCGCCTGCGCCATGACTCGCTTGGGCTCGGGGTGCTGGAACCGATTCTGGCGCAGCCGGGGCTGAGCGACGTTGTGGTCAACGGTCCACGCAGTTGCTTCATCGACCGTGGCAGCGGCTTGGAGCCGGTGCCCGTCAGCTTTGCCAGCGACGCCGAGGTACGCCAGCTTGCCACCCGCCTCGCGTCGGTGGCGGGTGTGCGCCTCGATGACGCACAGCCTTTCGCCGATGGAAGGCTCGCGCGGCCCGATGGCACAGCCCTGCGCCTGCACGCGCTGCTTGCCCCGCCTTCTGCGGGCGGCACCTGCATTAGCTTGCGCGTGCTCCGCCAAGCACAAACGAGCCTTGACCAACTGGTGGCAAGCGGCAGCATCGCAGCAGAGGTCGAGCCCCTGCTGCGGGCGATTGTGGAACGCCACGCTTCCTTCCTGGTCATTGGCGGAACGGGAGCGGGCAAGACTACTTTGCTCTCAGCGATGCTGGGTACGGTGCCAGACTCTGAGCGCATCCTCGTTATTGAGGACACCGCGGAGCTTGCGCCTTTGCATCCGCACGTGGTGACGCTGGTGGCGCGGCGCGCTAACGCGGAAGGCCGCGGTGAAATCACGATGGCGCGGCTCCTGCAGCAATCGCTGCGCATGCGCCCCGACCGCATTGTGGTGGGAGAAATTCGCGGAGCGGAAGTTGTGGATTTGCTTGCCGCGCTCAACACCGGCCACGACGGCGGTGCTGGGACCCTGCACGCGAACTCGGTTTGGGAGGTACCAGCGCGCATGGAGGCCCTCGCCGGGCTCGGCGGTTTGGATCGCGACGCACTGCACTCGCAGCTGGCGGCGGCGGTACACGTGGTGCTTGCGATGGAACGGCGGCCAGAGGGCCGGCGCCTGGCGCACATCGGGCTGCTCGAAGGAAACCCCGTGGTGCCCGAGCTTATCTGGAGCATCGATACCGGCAAGGGGCCCGGTTACGGGGACTTCGCTGAGCGCCTGGGGGTTGCACCATGACCTTCTTACTCCTAACGGGAGCGGCCCTTGTGATGCAGCCTCCGGTAGCTCGCCGGCTGCAGCCAGGCAACGCGCGGACTCGCCCTGCCGGGCTACTTGTGGTTCCGGTGGTCTTCTGCGGGGTGCTCGGCTGCTACGTATTCGGGCGTGTCAGCGTCGCAGTGGCCGTGTTGTTCGTTGTGGTCTGTGCGGTCTGGTACATCCGCGACGTCAATCAAGCCCGCCAAGCCCGGCGCGGTCGGGAACATCTGGCTACCTTCCTCGGCACGGTTGCCGCGGATCTCAGGGCGGGTGCCACCACGGCGGGTGCGTTGCAACGCGGTGTGAACTCGGTCCCTGCAGAATGCCCCGCGGCAGTGCGGCTTCCGCTTCAAACTGCGGCTGGAATGGCTGCTCACGGTGGGCATATTCACGCCCCGCTCGTGGAGGCCGCGGACCCGGCGGTAGTGCGCCTTGGCCACGTCATACGCATGTCGACGGCACACGGGGTCGCGCTCGCAAATCTTATCGAGCAGGCCCAGGCCCAGCTCGATGCCGCGCGCCGCCACGCCAAATCCACGGAGTCTTCGCTGCAGGGCCCACAGGCCACCGCACTTATCCTGGCCTGTTTGCCGTTGGCCGGCATCGCGATGGGAGGGGCGATGGGCGCGGATTCACTATCGTTCCTGTTAGGCGGGGGATTAGGGGGCCTGCTTCTCGACGTCGGTGTGGCCCTTGCCTGTGCAGGCTTTGCCTGGTCGCGCTACATCCTGCGGAGGGCTGCGGCATGATGACCTTGCTTTGTCTGGCCCTAGCGCTTCTTATTCCCACGGCCCCGCCGCTGCGTCGTCTCGTGCGGCCAAAGACGCCACGCGATGGGCCGCGGCAGCAGCCAGCGCCTCTTGATGTTGCGGCTGACCTCGAGCTCTTCGCGGTGTGCGTGGAGGCGGGCCTGTCGGTGCGCGATGCGTTGGCTGGGGTGGCGTCGACAAGCGCCTGCCCCGCGTGGCAGGAAGCTGCCGCGCTGCTGGGGGTTGGTGCGCCGATGTCTTCGGCCATCGCGGTCCTGCGTGAACAACCGCAGTTGGCGGATCTGGCGGGTCTGCTTGATCTCTCGGGTGAATCCGGCGCCGCGATTGCCGCGGGCTGTCACCGCCTGGTGGAGACGCTGCGCGCGGAGGCCGCCGCGAATGCTGTGGCACGCGCTGAGCGCGCCGGGGTATTCATCGCGGTTCCGCTAGCCGTGTGCTTTCTGCCAGCGTTCATCGTCTTGGGGCTCGTGCCCGTGATTATCAGCCTGGGGACCCAGCTGCTTTAGAAACCTATCCACTAATACGAATCTCACACATCAACTACAGAAACCAGCACTACAAAGGAGAAAAATATGAAAGTTCTAGCTACTCGCATGAAAGCCGTCTTAGGCAACGACGAGGGTATGTCGACGATCGAATACGCCATGGGCTCACTCGCTGCTGCGGCGCTGGCTGCGGTACTTTATGCAGTCATCAATGGCGGACAGGTTCCCGACGCCATCGAATCCATCATCACCGACGCGCTCTCCAATACTCCGCGCTAGGCTATGCAACTCATCCGCATCCTGCGTAATGACACGGGCTCGGTCACCATCGAGGCGGCTCTGGGGTTAAGTTCGCTGGTCATCGTGGCCGCGGGCGCAGTCGCCGGGGTGGCAACGATGGCGGCACACCTCGCGGCTGTCGACGCCGCTGGGGCAGCCGCCCGTGCACATGCCATCGGGGAGCCCTTCTCGAGTGACGGGGCAAGCGTCGACGTTGCTGAGCATGGCGGGCTCGTGACCGCACAAGCCACGGTGCCGGCCCCGCTCGGGTCGATGAAGGCGCGTGCTGTGTTCCCTGCTGAGATCGGGTCCACGCGATGAACCGCTGGCATAACTCCGATGCTGGCTATGCCACCGTGGCCAATGCGGGCATCATCGTGGCCATCGTGTCCCTCTTGCTCGGCGTCACCGCCGTAGCGGGGCGGGTGGCTGCGCGCCACGAAGCGCAGGTTGCGGCGGACATGGCTGCCGTGGCGGCTGCTTGGGACCACGCCCGGGGCAGGGACGCGTGCGCCCAGGCGCGGGAGACGGCCGCGCACAACGAATCGACGCTGCGGGAGTGCCGAGTGGTCGAACGCGACGTCATCGTCACCGTTGCCGTACGGCGGGTGGAGGCGGTGGCGCGGGCCGGGCCTGTCTAAGCGTCGGCAGGCATGGGCCCTGATTGCGTCATCGTCACCAGCGCGCCGAACAGCTTGATGGCGCCTGCCTTGTCCAGCGGGTTGTTGCCGTTGCCGCACTTCGGTGACTGCACGCAGGACGGGCAGCCCGACTCGCACGGGCAGGAGACCACCGTCTCGTAGGTGGTGGCTATCCACTCGGGGAAGCGGCGGAAGCCCTCGTCGGCAAAGCCGGCGCCGCCGGGGTGACCGTCGTACACAAACACCGTGGGCAAGCCCGTGTCCGCATGCTGCGCGGTAGAGACGCCGCCGATATCCCACCGGTCACACGTTGCTATCAGTGGCAGCAGACCGATGGCGGCGTGCTCCGCCGCGTGCAAGGTGCCAGGCGTATCCGCTGCGGTGACGCCCATCGCTGCAAGTGCCAGCGGATCGATGGTGTACGCCACCGCGCGGGTATGCAGGCGCTGTTGCGGCATCTCCAGGGCAATGTCATCGCCCACCGTGCCATCAGGCAAACGCACCTGATAACCCGTCACTTGGTCGATGACCTCTACCTCGACGTTGGCTACCCACAGCCCCGGCGCGTAGTTCACCAGTTCGTCGGCCTCGCGCACGATTCGAATATCCGTGGTCGAGCGCGGGGTCGTGGTGTACTCCGGGGTGTCCGGCTTAGCCAGCGCCAGGTAGTCGGCGAAGTGCAGCTCCTCGATGACGTAGCTCTCGCCCTGGTGCAGATACACCGCGCCGGGATGGACCTGGCTGGCGGCGCGTGCGGCGTCGATTGTGCCGAGCAAACGCCCGTCAGAAGCATCCACGATCATGACCTCTTCGCCCGAACCACCGCGCAGCGACACCGCCGCGTGGGCAGTCTCCGGCGTGAGCTCCTCCCCAGCCGGAATCGGCGCGGCGAACCATCCTCGGTCGCGGCGGCGCAGCAGCCCCCGCTCCGCCAGAGCATGCACCACGTCGTGCGCCCCGAGCTGCTCGATTTCCGCATCCTGGAGCGGCTTCTCGACGGCCGCGCAGTAGACGTGCCCGAACAGGATATAAGGATTCGCCGGGTTGAACACGCTCGCCTCAACTGGCTTGCCCAGCAGCGCGTCAGGGTGGTGCACCAGGTAGGTATCCATCGGCTCGTCGCGTGCCACCAACACCACCACGGAGCCTTGCCCGCGCCTGCCCGCGCGGCCTGCTTGCTGCCAAAAACTTGCCACCGTGCCCGGAAACCCCGCGGTGATGACGGCATCCAATCCGCCCACATCGATACCTAGCTCCAGCGCCGAAGTCGTCGCCACGCCCAACAGCTCACCGGAATCGAGGGCCTTTTCCAACTTGCGCCTGTCTTCTGCCAGGTAGCCCGCGCGATACGCAGCGATGCGGCGGGCGAAATCCGGCCGGCCCAACGCGCCCGAAAGGTCTTCCGCCGTGCGCAGCGCCACTACCTCCGCGGCGCGCCGGGAACGCACGAAAGTCAAGGTGCGCGCGCCCTCTGCCACGAAGGTCGCCATCATTCCGGCAGCTTCCGTGGTTGCGGCGCGGCGAACCGGGGCACCGTTTTCGCCTTCAGCGCCTTCAATGAAGCCCGGCTCCCACAACGCCACCGTTCGCGCGCCCGTCGGCGCACCGTCCTCGGTCACCTCGCGGGTTTTACGCCCCGTCAAACGCTGCGTATGGATGGCCGGGTCCTTCATTGTGGCGGAGGCAGAAATGACCACTGGGCGCGCTCCGTAGTGATCACACAGCCTTAATAGGCGGCGCAACACCAGCGCCACGTTCGCGCCAAAGACCCCGCGGTAGGAGTGGCACTCGTCGATCACAATGAAGCGCAGATGCCGCAGGAAGCGCGCCCAGCGCTGGTGGGAGGCCAGCATCGACATATGAATCATGTCCGGGTTGGAGAAAATGAACCGCGCGTCATCCCTGATTCCGGCGCGCGCCTCGGTGGGAGTATCGCCGTCGTAAGGCGCGGCAACCATCCCGTGCAGCTCCTCGACCTCCCTGCACATCTGCAAAACGGAGTGCAGCTGGTCCGAGCCCAGCGCCTTTGTGGGGGTGAGATACAACGCGCACGCAGTAGGGTCACTTGCCAACGCAGTGAGGATGGGAAGCAGATATCCCAAGGACTTGCCCGAAGACGTGCCTGTGGCCACTACGACGTCGTTTCCCTGCCAGGCGTGCTCGGCTACCGCGACCTGATGGGAGTAGAGCTTGTGCACGTCACGGCCCTCAAGGAAGGTGCGCAGCCCAGGGAGAACCCATTCAGGCCACGGCGCATAGCTGGCCGGTTTCGCCGGCAGGGTGGTGGTGAAAGTGCATGTGGATTCGTCGTAGCGTCGCTGCAGGAGCTCGACGAGTTCTTCACCAAGAGGGTTGGTCACGCTACCCCCTTTCCCGAAAATCTTTTGCGTCAAACTATCGCCCACTGAACAAACGTGCCACACTGGGAGGCAGGCCGATGAATTCTTGGCTCAGTGTTTTTCTTTTTGTTAGTGCTGGCGAAGATTTGTTTTCCACAATCCAATTTTTCGTCCACACCGAGTGGACACTCACATAGAAGGTTTAACACCATGGCACAAGGTACCGTCAAGTTCTTCAACGCAGAAAAGGGCTACGGCTTCATCGAGATGGAAGATGGCTCCGGCGACATCTTCGTTCACTACTCCGAGATTCAGGGCAACGGCTTCCGTACCCTCGAAGAGAACCAGAAGGTCTCTTTCGAGGTAGCTGAGGGGCAGAAGGGCCTGCAGGCACAGAACGTGACTGCTCTCTAAAGCTTTAATTCGCGCAACCCCTTAGGAATGATTTCCTAGGGGGTTTCTGCGTATCCGCGGCGGGTATCCCACCACTCCAGCAGAGCGTTTTGAGCCTTCTGCAGGCCAAAGCCGATGATGATTGCGGCGATAATACTAACCACCATCGCGAGCGCCGGCGAATCGGAGAAGGCCATACCTCCCACATAGCCAATGGCTAGCGCTTGGGCAGCCCAGATGGAGACGCCTATGGTGTCGAAGAAGAAAAACAGCGGCCACGGATAGCGCATCGAACCCAACAGAATGGTCATGAATAGTCGCGCTGAGGGAATGAAGCGGGCAATGATGATTGCGGCGCCACCGCCGCGGCGCATGTTGCGCTTGACCCACGCTAGGCCCTCGTAGGCTTTGGAGCCCTTTTGAACGCGGTTGACCAAGGCCATTAAGCGGGTTCCCAGAAGGAAACAGAGATTATCGCCCAGAATGGCTGCCACCAATGCGACGAAGAACATAGTGGGGACGTGCGGGTACCCCTGCGACGCGGACCAAGCACCCACCATATTGAGTGGGATTTCAGAGGGCAGGACGGGGAAGAAACAGTCTAGGAAGATCAGGCTTCCCACCAGCGGGTATACCCATTGGGTGAGCATGACCATTTCGATCCATGCGGTGACGGATGCAACCATCATTCCTCCCCATCGGGCGTGCTGTTCGTGTTAGTGTGCCTTTTACTGTGCCCTGTGCTGAGGCGCTGTCAGGAAACGTGGCCCCCAAAGCTACAGCTGGCTGTAAAGCGACCAGTATAACCGCGCTTAAACAAGGCAGCGCAGCTGCCCTAATAAGTACAGAGAAAAAGAACTGTGTACGCTATTGCTCAATTGCCTTTTATTGTGCGCGATCCTGAAGCGCTAAAAAGGGTTTGAAACAGCGACATGATATCGCGTCATCGAAAGGGATGAAGTCGAGTGGCAGAAGCAGCCGGGAAAACCCTGGTCATCGTCGAGTCAGTGACCAAGGCTAAGAAGATCCAGCCCTACCTAGGCGACAAATACATTGTTGAAGCCTCCGTGGGGCACATCCGCGATCTTCCACGCGGCGCTGCTGACGTCCCTGCGAAGTACAAGAAGGAATCCTGGGCCCGCCTCGGCGTGAACCCTGAGGACAACTTCACCCCGCTGTACGTCATCAGCCAGGAGAAAAAGAAGAAGGTCGCAGACCTCAAGGCCAAGCTGAAGCAGTGCGATCAGCTCTACCTCGCAACAGACCCGGACCGCGAGGGCGAAGCCATCGCTTGGCACCTGCTCGAGGTTCTCAAGCCCAAGGTCCCTGTGCGCCGAATGGTCTTCAACGAGATCACCAAGTCCGCCATCTTGGAGGCGGCAGAAAACACCCGTGAGCTCGACGAGAACCTCATCGATGCCCAGGAAACCCGCCGCATCCTTGACCGCCTCTACGGCTACGAGGTGTCCCCGGTTCTGTGGAAGAAGGTCATGCCGCGCCTGTCCGCCGGCCGCGTGCAGTCCGTTGCTACCCGCGTCATCGTCGAGCGCGAGCGTGAGCGCATGGCGTTCATCTCTGCTGAGTATTGGGACCTGACCGCTTCCCTGCAGACGCAGGGCAATGCTAAGGAGGAGTTCGACGCCCGCCTGACCGCCATCGACGGCAAGCGCGTTGCCTTGGGTCGTGACTTCGACGATAGGGGCCAGCTCAAGGGTGATGAGGTGGTCGTCGTCAAGCAGGCGCAGGCGCACGCGCTTGCCGGCGCCCTCCAGGGCGCCACCTTCGACGTTTCCAGCGTCGAGCACAAGCCATATACCCGCAAGCCTTATGCGCCGTTCATGACTTCGACGCTGCAGCAGGAGGCAGGCCGTCGCCTGCACTACACCTCCGAGCGCACCATGCGTATCGCGCAGCGTCTCTACGAAAACGGTCACATCACCTATATGCGTACCGACTCGACCTCGCTGTCCAAGCAGGGGCTCAACGCCGCGCGTGGGGCCGCAAGCTCCATTTTTGGTTCGGAGTACGTCTCTGAGGCGCCGCGCATCTACGACCGCAAGGTGAAAAACTCCCAGGAGGCCCACGAGGCTATCCGCCCAGCCGGCGAGAAGTTCGCCACCCCGGGCGAGCTCTCCGGCAGGCTCGACGCGGAGGAGTTCAAGCTCTACGAGCTCATCTGGAAGCGCACCGTGGCTTCCCAGATGGCTGACGCCAAGGGCACCTCCATGAAGGTCACCGTGGCGTCCACCGCCACCACCTCCGAGGGCGCTCAGGACGTGGAGTTCTCTGCCACCGGCCGCACCATCACCTTCCCGGGCTTCCTCAAGGCTTACGAAGATGTGGCTGCCAAGAATTCCGACGGCGAGTCCCGCCTGCCGCACCTGGACGAGGGCGATGACCTCGCCGCCACCAAGGTGACAGCAGACGGCCACTCCACCAACCCGCCGGCTCGCTACACCGAGGCCAGCTTGGTTAAGAAGATGGAAGACCTAGGCATCGGCCGCCCGTCGACGTACGCCTCCATCATCAAGACCATCCAGGACCGCGGCTACGTGCTTTCCCGCGGCAACGCCCTGGTTCCGTCCTGGGTTGCCTTCGCGGTCATCGGCCTGATGGAAAACAACTTCACTGAGCTGGTGGACTACGACTTCACCTCCTCCATGGAGGACGAGCTCGACGCCATCGCCGCCGGCACCGAGAACGGAACCGACTGGCTCAATGGCTTCTACTTCGGCAACGCCGCAGCCAAGGACCAGAAGGCGGACTCGATTGCCCGCCACGGCGGTCTGAAGTCGCTCATCGACATCAACCTCGAGGCCATCGACGCCCGCCAGGTCAACTCGCTGAAGCTTTACACCGACTCGGAAGGCCGCGACGTCTTCGTGCGCGTGGGCCGCTATGGCCCGTACATCGAGCGCGTCGTGGGCACCAACGAGGACGGCACGCCTGAGTACCAGCGCGCCAACCTTTCTGAGACCACCACCCCGGATGAGCTCAACGAGGAGTTCGCAGAGAAGCTCTTCGCCACCCCGCAGGGCGGCCGCGAGCTGGGTGAGAACCCTGCTAACGGGCGCATGGTCGTGGCCAAGGAAGGCCGCTTTGGTCCTTACGTGACCGAGCAGGTGCGCGACGATGAGCGCGAAAAGGCCGAGGCCGAGGCCCTCGAGGTGGTCAAGCAGGAGCGCGAGGCCGAAGACAAGCAGCGCGCCGAGGAAGGCAAGCGCGCCAAGAACTGGGAGACCAAGACTGCGGAAAAGCAGAAGGAAAAGCGCATCGCCGAGTACATCGACGAAAAGCTCAAGCCGGGCACTGCTTCGCTGTTTAGCTCGATGGAGCCATCTTCTGTCACCTTGGAAGAGGCGCTCAAGCTGCTGTCCCTGCCGCGTGAGGTGGGCGTGGATCCTTCCGACAACGAAGTCATCACTGCGCAGAACGGCCGCTACGGCCCGTACCTGAAGAAGAGCAGTGATTCCCGCTCGCTGGCTAACGAAGAGCAGATCTTCTCCATCACCTTGGACGAGGCGCGCCGCATCTACGCGGAGCCGAAGCGCCGTGGCCGCGCCGCCGCGCAGCCGCCGCTGAAGCAGCTGGGTGACAATGACGTCTCCGGCAAGCCGATGTCCGTCAAGGATGGCCGCTTCGGCCCGTACGTCACCGACGGCACCACGAATGCTTCGCTGCGCCGCGGCGACGATCCAGCAACGCTTACCGACGCCCGCGCCAACGAGCTGTTGTCCGAGTGCCGTGCCAAGGAAGCCGCGGATGGCGGTAAGAAGACCACCAAGAAGGCTGGGAAGAAGTCGACCAAAAAATCGACCAAGAAATCCACGAAGAAGGCAACCAAGAAGTCGGCGAAGAAGCCTTCGCCAGGCACTAAAAACGTGGTCAAGGCAGGCAGCCGCAAGTAGCGATGGACTTCCTGAAACGCACTGAACAGGGCGCCGCCGCGCTGTGGCGGGCGGTATATCCCGCAATCACCGATCCCGCCGGCCACCCCGCGCGCCTTGGTTTTCTAGCTGCTGGGGAGGCCAGCGCTTGGGCGCGCATCTTCGGGTTTGAGCCCCGGCTTCTCGACGCCGCAGTAATAGCTACTCTATGCGCCCAAACGGCGAACCCGGTGCTGCGCGGTGGCCTTGCCGCCGGTTCGGTGGGCCAGTACTGCAAGCGCGGCGAACCGAATGCTCTGGGCATTGCCGCCATTGCCTTGCATCACGGGGCTTATCTGTTTCTTTTGCGTGCACAGCGCAACGACAAGCTGGGCTGGGGCCTGCGCATCGGCGCGTGGGCTGGCGGCCTTGCCGTATCTAAGGGCCGCTACCGCGCGGCCACCGCCGTGGCTGGTGCGGCTGTCGCCGCCACTTCGGCGCTCGCAGGGGATCCAGCTTTGCGCGCAGAGGCCACGAAGGGCGCGAGCCACGGCGCCAACCTCATCCTCTTCTCAGAGGGGCTGACCCTCGCACGCACCCTGCCCTTCAACCCGCTGCGCGATAGCCGCCTGCTGGGCGCCGCCGAGGCCGCTAGCCGCGTGCTTGGCCACTTCCTTCTGGTTGATGCACTGGAGCGCCACTGACGGGTGATTCAATGCCGCTAGGCGGCTGCCTTTTTAGTTCTGGCCGCATCGTCTTGCCATAAGAAATTCGGCGATGCAGCCACTCGAATGGGCCCGGCTTGCCAAAGTATTCGAGAAGGCAGGCCAGCAGCAGAGTGAGCAGCCAGTTGCCCACCGCCAACAAGGCCAAGCCGGAGGCATAGAACTGGGAGCCGATGTTTAAGGTGAACGGGAAAATCACCGTGAAGAAGATGATCGACTGCATGATGTAGCCGCTCATCGAGCGCTTACCCAGCGCACTAAATGGCCACAGCCACCAGGGCAGTGTCTGCACCTTCTCTAGCACCAGCGCGAGCATCGCCAGGATGCCCGGGCCGGTAATCACGCCGACGAAGGTGTTGAGAAGATAGAAGGCCCCCTCGGCTTCCGCGGGGAGCACGCCGATAGCAGCAAGGCCCCACGGCAGGCCCACGCCCAAGATGATCGCTGCTGCAATGCCCGCCCAGATGCGCAGCTCGGTGCGGTGAGACGCGACGTCGGCAAGCGTGCCCTGGCGCGCCCACGTAAAGCCCACCAACATGATGGGTCCGTACATGAGCATGAACGGCACGGCGGCAACAGCCTGCCCCAACAGCATCACTAATCCATCCAGCACCAACTTCCCATAGGATTTGGGGAGCTCGGAAAAGAGGACGTAATTCATGCCTAATTCCGGAACCAAAAGCGTAAACACAAACGCACCGATTCCAAGAACCGTAATGATGGTCAGCAGGGCATAAGCGATCTTCTTGAGGGTTTTATCGTGCAGGGTAATAAACATGCTGATGACCAAAGCACAGCAGCCGTAGAAAAACATGATGTCGCCATTGAAGATAAACACCAGGTGGATAATGCCGAAAAGGGCCAGGAAGCCGTAGCGCTTGATGATGACCATGCGTGCCTGGCCGAGCGGGAAGCCGCGGCGCCAAAGGCTCAGGGTGATAAGCCCAATACCGAAGCCCAGGAGCGTGGAGAACATCGGCAAGCCGCGGTTATGCGCGAACATCGCGGTAAAGAGCACGGTTGCCTTATCCCACACGTTGCCGGAATCGATGCCGCCGAAGTACTGGCCGTCTGGATGGGTGGTGGTAATCCACCCAGTGCAGACGTTGGCTAGGGCGATGCCGAGAAGAGCCATGCCACGAGCTACGTCGGGCACGATCATGCGAGGTCGAGACTGAGACACTGCGGAGGTCATGGGCCGCATGTTACAGATCTTATGAAAATAATTCTCGGCTACTGTGCCGCGACTACTCCGCTATTGTTCCGCGCGCTCAGCAAGCGTGGGGCGGATAGGGCGTGCCAGTCGCGTCATGCGGCGTCGTCCGCGCAGCTCAATGGACTTCATCATGGTCCAACGCGCCTGTTCAGCCTCGTTGGCACCGCGCAGCGTGGCGGAGTTAGTCAGCACTTGGCCCGGGGTGTCCTTGGCCAGCTCGGTCAGGCGCGCCGCCTCGTTTACTGCGTCACCGATGACGGTGTACTCGAAGCGATCTGCGCCGCCGATGTGGCCGGCCACCACGTGACCCGCCGCGACGCCGATGCCTGCCTGCAGCTCCAAGCCACGCAGCTCCTGACGCAGCTCGCGCGCCGCCTGCAGCGCCATGGAGTTAGCGTCGTAGACGTTAAGCGGAGCGCCAAATATGGCCAGCGCGGCATCGCCCTGGAACTTGTTGATGATGCCCTTGTTGCGGTGCACCACTTCGACTACGTGCTCGAAGAACTTGTTGAGTTCTTCGACGACTTCTTCCGGGGTGTGGTTGACCGCGAAGGTGGTGGAGCCGATGACGTCGATGAAAAGAACGGCTACCTTGCGGTCCTCGCCGCCCAACTCGGGGCGCTCCTCCAGTGCGCGCTGGGCCACCTCCGTGCCCACATAGCGGCCGAAGATATCGCGTACGCGTTGGCGCTCGCGCAGGCCGCGCATCATCTCGTTAAAACCTGCCTGCAGCACGCCCAACTCGGATCCGTCGTAGATGTCCACCTGCACGTTGTCATCGCCGCGGCGCACGCGGTTGATAGCGTCCTGCAGCTCCAGGATGGGGTCAACCACGCTCATCATCGCGAAGACGGTACCGGTAAAACCTGTTCCCAAGGCGGTCAGCGCAAGGGCGATTACCGCGGGCATGATGTCGGTGGAGTTATCGCTAAACAGTCCCGCGCGCTGGCCCAGCAGAACGAGCACGATTCCGATCAAAGGAATGCCCGACGTCATCACCCAGGTAAAGATGAGGCGGTACTTGATGGGCGGCTCCAGCGTGGAGTCCTCGAAGCGACGCGCCACGGCCTGTGCGGCTACTGGGCGCACCAGACGCTCGGCTTGCAGGTAGGTCAGCAGGACCACCAGCAGTCCCGCCAAGGTGGTGGACACACCGACCACCAGACCCAAACGGCCCGAGGACTGCGAGGCGATAACTATGGCGAGGATGATGCCGATGACCCACACCAAGGCCGCCACCGCGGCTTGGTAGACCGGGATGCGTAGCACGAGGTTGCGCACCATGTTGGGATCATGGGCGTCGGGATTGCGCTGCCAATCCAGCACCGGACGGAAAAGCAGCAGGGTAACCGCGATGCCGATCACCACAGCGAAGGTCACGTATAGGACGCCGACGAGCTCGAGGTGGGGCACGTCGGAGGTGAAGTCCTTGATTTCCGGCATCGGCAGGAAGAAGACCACGAAGGTCATAATCGCGATGGCGCCGACGATGTTAGATCCCAGAACGAGCGTGGCGTACATCGGCCATTGGGTGCCCATAAGCCAGCGGGCGCCACGCAGTAGTCTGTTCATGATTTATTACTTTAGTTATCCCAGTAGGCTAGGGCGAGTGAATACCGGAAGCGTTGCACAACGATTGGCAGATACCCCGGCGGTGGCCCACACAATCCTGGCCGCCGCGCGGGCAGCCCGCGGGGAGGGGGCCCCGCGTGCCATGAGCCACTCGTGGCTGTTCACGGGCCCGCCGGGGGCTGGAAGGTCCCTGGCTGCGCTCTGCTTCGCGGCTGCGTTGATGTGCACTAGCGCTGACGAAAATGGGGACCCTGGCTGCGGCCAGTGCGAGGCCTGCCGCGGCGTACTCGAGCAACAAAAACACACCGACTTGGTCTACGTGGACCCCCAAGAACAATTCATCACCGTGGGCGAGGCCCGCGAGGTGATCGGCCGCGCCGCGAGCCTTCCCAGCGTGGCGCCGTGGCGCGTGGTCATCTTCAATAAGGCCGATCGCTTCCGCAACGAGGCCGCCAACGCGCTTCTCAAGACTGTTGAGGAGCCGCCGGAGCGCACGGTCATCATCATGGTCGCCCCGTCGGAGGACCCGCAGGACTTTTCCCAGACCCTGCGATCACGCTGCCGCCACCTCTATATCCCGGCACCGAGCGTCGACGGCATCGTCAAGCAGCTCATCGCCGAGGGCGCCAGCGAGCACGACGCCCGCCTGGCCGCCGTGACCAGCCTGCGCCACGTGGGCCGCGCGCGTCACTTGGTGCAGGATCCCGGCGTGCAGAAGCGTCGCGCCATGGCCATCAACCTGGCCGAGGAGGTCTTCCGCGGGTCGCAGGCTTTCCAAGCAGTAACGGCATTGCTGAAGTTCGTGGAGACCGACGCCAAAAATTCCCGCGCCGAGCAGGATGCGGAGGAGCTGGCCAAGCTGGAGCAGTCCTTTGGTGTGGGTGCCAAAGGTAAAGGTGCGGCCCGGGCACAGCGCGACGCCAAGTCGGCCCTCAAGGAGCTCGAGGATTTGCACAAGAAGCGCGCCAAGCGCCGGATTACGGACGGCTTGGACATGGCGCTCATCGATCTAGCGGGAATCTACCGCGATGCCCTCATGCTCAAGGTCGGTGCCCAAGTGGAGATGACGCACCCGGATTTTGCTGGATTGGCAGGCGAACTGGCCAAGCGCGTGAGCGAGGACGGTCTGCTCGCGGCGCAGTCCGCGATTCGCACCTGCCGTGAACAACTTCTGCAGAACGCCAACCCCCAAGTGGCCTTCGACGGCATGGTGGGGCGGTTGCGTTTGGCCCGCTAGAGCCTGCTTTCCGACGCCGATCCACACGCGATTTCCGGAACCCGCCAGCACTGCGATAGAATCCCTTTTGCTGCATATGCAGTGTGCCGCTTTAGCTCAGTCGGTAGAGCATTTCACTCGTAATGAAAAGGTCGTGAGTTCGATTCTCACAAGCGGCTCCACTAAAACCCCACCACTTGCCGTGAGCAGGCGGTGGGTTTGACGGTTTTCGGCTCTTGAACACTGCAAACACCCAGGCCTGAATGCCCAGAACCGCAGGTGGGGATCGGGGCGTCGGGGACTGAAGCGCCCCAGGTTTTGTCCCGTTTCAGTAGATGGGAAAATTTGGAACATGCCGAAGAAGTTTGACCAGGAGGCGAAGGACCGAGTCGTCCGCTTGGTAGAAGATCGCATTCTGGTGGAGAGCATTTCGACTCAGGAAGCATGCAAGATCGTGGCAGCAAAGCTGGGCGCGTTGTGGCACGCAGCGAGGCAATGGACGCAAGCCCGCTCGACGCGAAGTGCGTGTTGTGGAATCAATGCCTGAGGACCTTGCTGCAGAAACGCACGGTTGCGTCGAGAAAATCGCCAGCTGCGGGACACCAATGAGTTATTGAAGGCCGCTTCGGCTTTTCACGTCGGAACTCGACCCGAAACGTTAAGAAATGATCCGGTTCGTTGATGAGCATCGGAATCGTTTCTGCGTCGAGTTCATCTGTAAGACGTTAAACACGCATCGCGAAGGCGGTTTTCTTAGCTCGCGTGGATACCGCCAATCCAAGGCCCGGGGCTTAAGCGCCCGCGCTCTTCGCGACGCTGCCCTTGTAGAGCATCTTCGCGACGTTCATGCTGAAAATTACGGCGTCTACGGGGTGCGGAAGATGTGCCGCGTGCTGCGCCGCCAGGGCATTGGCATTGGCCGCGAACGCACAGCCTGGCTGATGCGCAGTGCTGGTCTGTCCTGCAAGAACAAAGGTGGGGGCACCAATCACAACGCGCAAACCCAAGGGCTCGGATCTTCAACCAGACTTGGTAAATCGGGAATTTAGGCCCCTTGCCCTCATCGGCTGTGGGTGGCGGACATTACCTACGTGCGCACCAGGAAAGGGTTCGTGTAAACAGCTTTCGTCACTGATGTGTACTCCTGGAAGATTGTCGGGTGGGCGCTGTCGGCTTTCGATGCGCGCCGAAGCCTTTGCAGCTGCAGACGCGCAACCAGGCGACCATGTGTGCCAAGGAAACAACGGGCTTGGTTCACCATTTAGACCACGGCTCGAAATATGTGAACCGTGGTCTAAAACGAGCGCCTGGCTGAGTACGGAAGTACTGTGTTTACCGCCACTGTTGGTGTTTCCTATGACAATGCTTTGGCTGAGAACGTCAACGGCTCCTACAAAAATGAGCTGATTCATGGGCGAACATGGGCCGATGTCGTCGACGTGGAAATCGCCACGTTCGAGTGGGACAACTGGTGGACCGAATCACGGCTCCACCAGAGCTTGGACTATCGCATGCCGGCTGAAGTCGAAGCCGAGTTTGGGGAACACCACCCCAGTCAAGAAATAATCGAAATCAAGGCAAATGCCTAGGAACAAAACCCAGGACACTTCAGTTGCAGGGTACGCGGATGACACCCTGCTTCGGCGGCAGCGGTTTCCAAGCTCGCACCGGTTGTGAGGTGGGTGATAAATGCTGCGAAGGCTGCGGAGTTGGTGATATCGGGGCGCTGCTTGGTGGTGGAAGCACCGCAGATTTTGCACCGCCACCGGGTGCGGTTGGCGGAGGTCTTACCGTTGCGTTTCATCTCGCCGCCGCAGTGGCAGCGTGGTTTGTTCTTCGGCATTGATCAAGCCAACACCAGCCCCTACCACACGCTGCTGTCCCACTCCAGTATTTCGCCGCCCCGGCGCGGATATAAGCTCCAGGAGCATATACTTTCCGGATTACCCCTGATCAACCCAAACAAATCGACGAATCCGGACACACTTTTTGTCGTTTAACCTCCACTTGACTAAGGTGAACCTAACTATCCTTCCAACTATAGATTGAGAGGTTTGCTTTGAACGCTTCCCTTCGGCGCCGCCTTGTCATTGGCGCCACCGTGCTTGCGCTCTGCGCCCCCGCCTCTGTCACGGTGAATGTGGCGCACGCTCTTCCGACGATCGACGCAGCCGATGCTCCTGGCTGTGCCGGTGAACGGGACACCCGCCACCCGAACATCGGCGTGGAATTGGATGTCACTGGTCCTGATGAAATCGACGTGACCAAGGACATGACCTTCAAGCTCAAGGGCACCGGCATTCATCCGAAGTCCACCCCAGGTGCCTCCAACGGTATGTACGTGGTACTCACACCCACGAGCGTGTGGCGCATTGGGCACTGCAGCACCATGACCGGTGACGGTGATGCGCTCATCGCACGTTGGGTCCCTGCTGGCGAGTTTGAAAAGAATGGCGGCAAACTCGACTTGGATCTGAAGGTGGAAGCGAACTCCCTCCAGCCAGGGCAGACCTATTCCCTCGGGTTCATGGCAGCGCACGGTCTCGCGCTCAGCGAGCGCTACTTCGACCGCGGCATCACCTTTAAGGTTCCCGCGGTTGGGTCGGACAAGGTGGAAACTCCCTTTGGCGTCCGTGGTGAGGTCAACGACAAACGCGACATCACCGTGAAATGGGACTACTCCCAGTCGGTGCCAGGCACCGCGTGGCGTGCCCAGGTTGAATGCGTCGAGCACTGCACCAGCGCAAAGACGCTGCGCACACTGGACAACAATGACCCCAATACCCGCTCTGTCACATTCGAGGACGGTGATGCGGGTGTCTACCAGGCTTCCGTTAACGCGAGCCGTTGGGTGAACGGTAAGTATGTGACGACAGATTTTGGGGTGTCGTCGAGGTTTGTGGTGGGGGACGTCGATAAGCCAATCAGTCAGCGACTCCACGCGACCGGAATTGAGCATGACTACGGCGAGTACGTGGCGCCTGGCACTGAAATCACCCTGAAGTCCCCGATTGAGGGGAAAACGGAGTGGACTGTCGCCGGTGTGAAGAAATACACGGTGGATCCGGCAACGCAGGCGCTGCGCTTCACCATGCCCACCAACCCGGTGCAAGTGGAAGCTGCGGCAGCGAAGGAGGAGTCGGCGCCCGTTGCTCCCGCGGGTTCGGCGCAGCTACCCGCATGGGGTGCTGCGCTGATAGGGATGGCAGCAACCTTGCTGGCAGTAGTTGCCGGCTTGGCTGCCCATTCCCCCGTGCTGAAAGAGCTATTGAAGCGCTTTAACCCTTAAACAGGTAGGTGGCCGCGATCGTGTGGATCGCGGCAATGCCACCGAGAAGCGTCGCGATGACACCGAGCACGATCGCCACGATCGACTCCGGCGCCATCGGCTGCTTCGCAGGGGCAGGCATGTCCACCGGGTCCAGCATCGTACCGTCCGTCAGGGTGATGACGAGCTGACCCGCCGCATTCGTGGTTACGGAGGCGATGCCGCGCCCCTCTTTGCCGTTATTACCGTCCTTACCGTCCGCGCCAGCCTGGCCGTCCTTACCGTCCGTGCCCGGCTTTCCTTCGGCGCCGTCCTTACCGGTGACCTTGCCTAGGTCCTTCGTCGTGCCGTCGGTGAAGGTGAGGATGAGGTGGCCAGCGTCGTTGATCCGCGCGTCCTTGACGCCGTTGGTGGCCCCAGTGTCGGACCCAGTGTCGGAGCCAGTACCGGGCTTATCTTCACCCAGCGTCAGCGTCGCGGTAAACGGCGACGGCTTCTTCTGGTCGTCCCAGCGCGAGCCGGAAGCATAGAACCAGGAGCGGACGGAGTCCGTGATGTTGTTGATCAGCTCGGTCGGCCACGCGTCGTCGTAGGAGATGTCCTCGTCGCGGACGTAGGTCACGCCTTCGTAGTTGGGGGTGGCGGTGATGGTGGCGGTGGTGCCGTCGATAGCAATTTCGGCGCCTTTAAACGTTGCCACGGTGACGCGCTTTGCGTCCTTGTTGTTGGCGGGCTGGTTGGGGTCCGTCGAGCTCACGGTGGCGGTGATGATGCCGGAGCCCCCGGTGACCTCCAGTGCGAAGTCTTGGAAGGTGATGGTCTGTGCCCCGTTGATGGTGTAGGTCACGCTGCCTGGCCACTGGACCGAGGCGTCCTTGGTGTCCTTGTTTACCCAGCCGGTGGCTTTGGTGAGTTTGAGGCTTCCGTTGGCTGGCTCGAACTCGTCGGCGGGGACGATGGAGACTCCTTCGCCACTGGCCTTCGCGTCCCAGAGGAGTGCACGCTTGCTCAGTTCCCACTGCAGGGTCTGCTCGGCGGTGGCTGCGAGTGGGGTCGTGCCGGAGGCGACAGTGACAGTGGCCGCATTGTCCACCGCCTGCGCGGGAATGGCGAGTGGTGCGAACGTGAGGCTTGTAGCAACTGCTACTGCGGGGAGGGCCGTGTGGACCCAGCGACGGGAAGAAATGAACATCAGGAATTATCCTCCTTTAGTTGTAGTAAGTTTGGCTAACCTTAACAGAGGGGGAGGGGTTCCTAAAAGTCAGCTCGTGGTGAGCTATTTGCGCCAGTATTGCTCCAGGTTGCGCAGCCTTTCTTCCATCTCAGACGTGGGTGTTTCATCGCGGCTTTGCGCGTACACCTCGGAGGTGAGGCCGGTGACCAGGTAGACGATGCGCGCGCCGACGTTCACGCAGTGGTCGGCGTAGCGCTCGTAGAACCGGCCGATGAGGGCGGCGTCCACGGCCGCACGGCTGGAACCTTCCCAGTCTTTGCCGGTCACGGTGGTCAGGAGGTAGCGGTGGAGCTCGTCGACATGATCGTCGATTTCGTTTATCTCCAGGGCCAGGTCCGCGTCCGGGCTGATCAACTGGTCGTGGATGAGCTCGCCCATCGTGTCCACCATTTTGGCCAGCTCTCTGACCGTCGATTGCAATTGCTTATCGACGACCTCCTCCGGATACCTCAACCTCGCCGTATTCGCCACGTGCTTGGCCAGCGCCCCCATCCGGCTGAAGTCCTCCACGATGTAGATGGAGGTGAACACTTGGCGCAGCTCGGTGGCCACGGGGTTCTCCCGGACGAGGAGTTGTATACTGCGGTGTTCGCAGCGCTCACGGATCTCCTTGAGGGAGTCGGCCGCGGTGAGGGCTTCCTCGGCGGCGTTTGCGCGCGCCGGGTTGTCGGCGATGGTGGAGAGTTTGTCGCGGAGCTCGTCCAACGTCGATACGCGTGAGAGCTCGCTGCGGAACTGCCCGCCGACGGGGAATCCGTGGAAATACCAGCCGATGTGCTTGCGAATATCGCGGCATCCGCGCTGTTCACCTTCGTGCGCGGCGAGCAGCTCGGCGTGGCGCATCACGATGCGCGCGACCTCGCCCAACGTCGGCTCCTCCGGTACAGGTTCTCCGCGAAGCTGCGCGGCGAGCTGCGCGAACAGCCACGGGCGTCCGAGGCAGCCGCGACCAACGACCACTCCGTCGCACCCCGTCTGATTCATCATGGCCTGTGCGTCGCCTGGCGCGAAGATATCCCCATTGCCCAAACGGGGATGCCGTAGCCATCCATGTGCTCCACCAGGCGGGTGATCTCATTCCAGTCCGCCTGCCTGGAATAACGCTGCGCCGCGGTGCGTGCGTGCAACGTGACGGCGGAGGCGCCTTCTTCGGCGGCGATGCGGCCGGCGTCGAGGTGTGTGTGGTGCTCATCGTCGATGCCCACGCGGAACTTCACGGTCACCGGAGTCCCGGAGCCCTCCGCAGCACGCACCGCGGCCGACACGATGTTGCGGTACAGATTGCGCTTGTACGGAATCGCGGAACCGCCGCCCTTGCGCATCACCTTTGGTACCGGGCAGCCAAAGTTCATGTCCACGTGATCAGCCATTTGCTTATCGACGATCTTCCGCACCGCCTCATACGTATACTTCGGATCCACCGTGTATAGCTGCAGGTCCAATCGATGAACAGTCAGCTGCGGAAAGCAACACGAAACCGCGTTCAATTCCCGTCGGATTCAGCGGCAGTGAAGACGCTGTGGTTGATGATCTGTAACATCGAGAACCGTCGTCCTGCCCGCCGCGCTAAAGAAGGAGCCAAAGCTTCTGCTTCAGCCAAGCAACCTATCGAAGGCAGCAAGACCAGCAACTGGAAGCAGGCAATCAATCAGCTATCCGTGGCCTACCCCGACAGGTTCGCCGCATACTTGTAAATCAATCCCGTACACAAACGGACTGACACCCTCCATATAATCAAGCTTGAGTTCGAAGGATTAAGCACCAATCAACGCATACGCGAACTGCTACTCTGAACATTCCTAAAAATGTCCGTATCCCCTTATTCTAATTAGCCCTACAAACCAGTATATGACTCGCGCTACACGAGGTCTCACAAAAAGCTCGCAGTCCCTCGTCAAGCACGTGCGAACGCGACCTCAAGGTCTGGGTGCCTAGGCCTGGGCAAATGCGGAAGACGGGGAGCCTAGCTCTTCAGTAGGCGCGGCACCACCTTGCCCGTAGCGTTGCGCGGAAGCTTGTCTAGGAAGTGGACATCGCGCGGCACGGAGTGATCCGCCAGGTTCTCGCGCACCCATTCGCGGATGGTTTCTGCCGTCACGGACTTGCCCAGCGAATCCTTGGTGGTCACAGCCCACACCGCGATGCGCTGGAAGGTCTTCTCGTCCTCCACGCCGCCGGCGTGCACCTCGTGGATGCCCGGCATCGCTTCCAGGATCTCAGTGACCGACTGCGGGTGAACGTTCTCGCCGCCGACGATAATCATGTCGTCGGCGCGACCTACTACGTGCAGGTAACCCTGCTCGTCGATGTAGCCCAAGTCGCCGATGGAAATCAGCCCGTCAATCTTGTTTAGCTTGATCTTCGGGTTGGTGTAGCCAATCAACGCGGTGGAGTTGGTCAGGTAAATCTCGCCGACCTCGCCGCGCGGCACCTCGATGCCCTCCTCGTCGAGGATGCGCAGCTTCGTGCCCGAAGCCACCTTGCCGCCGGTGGTCGGGTCCTTGGCCACTTCTTCCATCGTCGCCGTGGAGGCGAGCGCGAGCTCCGTGGAGCCGTATACGTTGCACAGAATGGGTCCGAAGCGCCCGTTGGTTTCCTCCACAATCTGCGGCGTGAGCGCGTGGCCTGCAGAAGCGATGAACTTTAACGAAGAGGTGTCGTAGCGCCCAGATGGGTCCACTTCGACCATCGCACGGAAAAAGACGGGGGAGGATAGCAGGCCGTCGAGCTTATAGCGCTGAATATCATCGAGCGCCAGCTCCGGGTCAAAGTCGCGGCGGGTCACGATGGTGTTGCGCAGACCCAGCGCGATGTTGATGCAGGCCCAACCCCAAGTGTGGAAGATGGACGCCGTCATCTGCACCTTCTGGTTTGCGCGCCACGGGATGTTGCCCACGATGGAGGCAAGCACGACCGGCAGGGTCGGCTCTGGGCGCATGATGCCCTTCGGGATGCCGGTGGTGCCGGAAGACATCAGCACGATGTGGCCATGCTTGGGGTACTTGTCCAGGCGGACCTGGGAGACGGCCTCGGGGTGCTTGACGACGTCGCTTAGCGTGCGCAATCCATAATGTTCCGCGCCCGAGTCGTGGCTGATGATGACCTCGAGCTTCTCGTAATAGGCCGGATCGAGACGGTCGATGAATTCGTCATCGATAGCGAGGACGTTGATGTTGTTTTCTTCGATGCAACCGGCTAGCTGTTCCGGAGAGGAACCCACGTTGAGCAGGAAGATGTGGGCACCCGCGTAGCCTTTGGCGCCGAGCGGGGTAATGATGCCGCGGCCGTTGCGAGCCATGACACCGAGGCGGATCTCCGGCAGGTCGAGCGCGCGCAAGTGCTTGGCGAGGGTCTGCGCGTTATTGCGCAGTTGGCGGTAGGTGAGGGTGCCGTCGTCATCGATAAGCGCAATGCGATCTGGACAGGTGATGTAGCCCTGCTCGAGCTCGCGCGCCGTGGTGAAGCGGTAGCGGGTCAGGATTGGCCCTGCCTTGATCAGGGGAGTGATTCCGTCGTGGTGGGTAATGATTCCGGACTTGAAGAGTTCGGGGACAAAGCGGCTGATCGCCGCAGCTTTGAAAGCTAAATCGGAAAAATTGAAAGACATATAAACCTATTTTCAAAATAATTTGGAGAGCTATTCGCTTCTCTATCGTATTTTCAGGGCTAACCGTTGCTCTGAAGGGGTCAAATGTTGCTAGTGTTACAGAAGTTACCGTAAAGTAGCGTAGGATACTTTTGATTCTAAACACATTTTCTGAATATCCGGATTCCTGGCGGTCAACTGGACGGGCATCCAGGTTGCGCTAGGATAATGTGCGACAAATTTTGAGAGGAATCTAATGAAGCTGAAGAAGAAGGTGGCTGCTGTCGCCGCCGCTATGTTTGTTGCGGTGGGGGTTGGCCAGGTGCCGCAGGCGGTTGCGGCTGAGCGTAACTTGGTGGCTTTCGGTGACTCCGTTTTGGCGGACCCTGATGTGGGAGCCTACCTGCAGGCGCGTCTGAGCTCTCAAAGTGCTGGTGGTGTGAATTGCCCGCAGTCCAATAACTTTGCAAAGCGCACCGGCGCGAAGTTGGGCCTGCCGGTCGCTGATTTCTCCTGCTCCGGCGCCGTTTCCTTCTCCCCTGGGCCGCAGATGTTCTCCCAGGTGGACCGTGCTATCCAGACGGGGGCGCTCAGCGGTGAGACGCGTCGAGTTCTCTACACCACCGGTTTCAATGACACCTACAACAACCCCGGAATGAGCGAGGGCGAGCTGCGTCGCCGCTTTGTTGATGCGAATGCACCTTTGATTAACCGCATTCGTGCCGCTGCGCCGAACGCGCGTATTCAGATTGTGGGCTATCCGACCATTGGTTCCGCGGGGAGCTATTGCTTGCTGCACGTTGGCCCAACTCCGGCGGATCGCACCTACCTTCCGCAGGTGGAAGGCTGGGAGAATGCAGCCCAGTGGATGCAGGTTGACCTTGCGTCCCGTACGGGTGTCGAATTTCTCGACATGAAGCCTTCTTCCCGTAATAACGGCATGTGTGCGAGCGCGGATCAGCGCATGTGGGCTGGTCTTGTGGACTTTACTGCGGGCGACGGCAATTTGCCGCTGCACATCAATCAGCGCGGTCACGAGCATGCGGCAAACGTTATTGCCGCATCCTAGATTTCGAAAGACGTTTTCATTAGTGCGGCCTTGTTGGAAATTTGTGTACGCTCGGCCGCATGAGCGAAACAACCGTTAAAGCAGTAATTGCCCGTTCCAAGGGCGCACCAGTAGAGACCGTTGACATCGTCGTGCCCGAGCCGGGCGCTAACGACGTCATCGTAAAGGTTCAGGCCTGCGGTGTGTGCCACACCGACCTGGCCTACCGCGACGGCGACATCGAAGATGCCTTCCCGTTCCTGCTTGGCCATGAGGCTGCGGGCGTCGTCGAGCGCGTGGGCTCCGACGTAACCCACGTGGAGGTCGGTGACTTCGTCATCCTGAACTGGCGCGCCGTGTGTGGCGAGTGCCGCGCCTGCAAGAAGGGCGAGCCGAAGTACTGCTTTAACACCCATAATGCTTCCGCGAAGATGCGTCTGGCCGAAGGCGACCAGGACGCCGGCACGGAGCTGACCCCAGCGCTCGGCATCGGGTCCTTCGCGGAGAAGACCCTGGTTCACGAGGGTCAGTGCACCAAGGTGGATCCAGGCGAGGATCCTGCCGCCGCTGGCCTGCTCGGCTGCGGCATCATGGCAGGCCTGGGCGCTGCGGTTAATACCGCCGACATCCAGCTAGGCGAGTCCGTCGCCGTATTCGGCTGCGGCGGCGTGGGCACTGCGGCCATCGCAGGAGCCAAGCTGGCAGGTGCTGCGAAGATCATCGCGGTGGACATCGACGAATCCAAGCTGGAAACCGCCCGCGAGTTCGGCGCCACCGACACGATCAACACCAAGGATTTGAGCGAGGACGAGGTCGTCGAGGCCGTCCGCAACCTCACCGAGGGCTTCGGCACCGACGTCACCATCGATGCAGTGGGCATTCAGCCGACCTGGCGCCAGGCTTTCTACTCCCGCGATCACGCCGGCCGCATGGTCATGGTGGGCGTGCCGAACCTCACGGATCACGTGGATATCCCAGCCATCGACCTGTACGGCCGCGGGGGTTCCATCAAGCCGGCGTGGTACGGTGATTGCCTCCCGGAGCGCGACTTCCCGGCCTACGTCTCCTTGCACCGCAATGGGCAGTTCCCGCTGGACAAGTTCGTTTCGGAGCGCATTGCGCTTGACGACGTCGAGGAAGCCTTCACCACCATGAAGTCCGGCAAGGTTCTGCGTTCTGTCGTAGAGTTCGCGTAAACCGCTAGGGTGCAATCAAGAAGGAGCAAAGATGCAGATCGATAAGGTAGTGACCTCGGGTAAGTTCCGCCTCGACGGCGGGGAGTGGGACGTGGATAATAACGTCTACGTCATCGGCGATGCCTCCGGCGTTTACGTGGTGGACCCTTCTCACGACCTAGACGCAGTGGCCGACATGGTTGGCGACCGCCCCGTCAAGGGCATCCTCCTCACTCACGCCCACAACGACCACTGTGACCTCGCGCCCGCGGCCGCCGAGCGCTTTAGAGCCGAGGTTTATCTCCACCCCGACGATGAGATGCTGTGGGAGGAGTCCAACGGCGGTGCGCCTTTCACCCCGCTGGCGGATAACCAGCAGTTCCAGGTCAGCGGCGAGGACATCACGGTGTTCCACACCCCAGGTCACTCCCCGGGCTGTGTGGTCTTGCACCTGCCATCCGACGGCGTTCTACTCTCCGGAGACACCCTCTTCAATGGCGGGCCCGGTGCTACCGGCCGCAAGTACTCCGACTTCGACGTCATCATCGAGTCGCTGCGTAACGTCGTGTTCCACCTGCCCCCGGAGACTCGTGTCCTGCCAGGTCACGGCGATGAAACCACGGTAGGGGCAGAGGCTGCCCGCATCGACGAGTACGTGGCCCGCGGCTATTAGTTAGCCCTCGCTCGCTGCGTCCACCAGATAGGCGCCATAGCCTGATTTCATGAGCGGATCGGCGAGCGCGGCCAAGGCCTGCCGGGAGATGAAACCCTCGTGGTAGGCCGCCACCTCGGGTGAGCCAATCACCGTGCCGGTGCGCTTTTGCATGACCTCGACGTAGGCGGAGGCCTCGCTCATGGAGTCCACGGTGCCGGTATCCAGCCATACGTCGCCGCGCTGCATGCGCTGTACGCGCAGCTGCCCGCGCCGCAGGTATTCCTCGTTGACCGCGGTGATTTCTAGCTCCCCGCGGGCGCTGGGCTCGATAGACTTGGCGATCTCAACAACGGAGTTGTCGTAGAAATATAGGCCCACCACCGCATGGTTGGACTTGGGCCTTTCCGGCTTCTCCTCAATCGAGAGCGCATTGCCGTCGGCGTCGAAGTCCACCACGCCATAGCGCTGCGGATCAGAAACCTCGTAGGCGAAGATGATGCCGCCCTCCGGATTGCGGCACTGCCCCAGCGCGGTGGCAAAGCCGTGGCCTTCGAAGATGTTGTCGCCCAGAACGAGCGCCACCGAGTCATCCCCGATGAAGTCCTCCGCGATGAGGAAAGCCTGCGCCAGGCCCTCCGGCTGTGGCTGCACCGCGTAGGAGAGCATGAGGCCGAGCTGGGAGCCGTCGCCAAGCAGGCGTTCAAAGGATGCCGAATCCTCCGGCGTGGTGATGATGAGGATCTCCCGGATGCCCGCCTGGATGAGAGTGCTCAGCGGGTAATAGACCATGGGCTTGTCGTAGATCGGCATGAGCTGCTTCGAGATGCCCTTGGTGATGGGGTAGAGGCGCGTGCCTGAACCGCCAGCGAGGATGATGCCTTTCATGAATTCAACCTTAATCCAGCGAGTAGAGCGCGAGGTACAGCGCAATCGCCGCGCGCCAGTTCATAGGGCTAAAGCCGGTGGCCTCAATCTTGGACAAATCCAGCGTGGACTCCAGCGGACGCTGCGCGGGCTCATCGCCGTATTCCTCGGCGCTGACCGGGTGGACCTCGGAAGGGTCGTGGCCGAGCCCGATGAACGTGGCCATCGCGATTTCGTCGCGGCCTACGCTGTCGCCCCCGGAGGATATGTTGTAGATGCCGTAGGGTGCCTGCACCTTGAGCAGGTGAGCGATGCCCTTGGCTAGGTCCTCGGCGAAGGTCGGCCGCCCGTGCTGGTCATGGATCACCTTCGGTTCCACGCCCTGTTTGGCAAGCCGCGCCATGGTCTTGACGAAGTTATTGCCGTCCCCAAAGACCCAGGAGGTGCGCACGATGTAGTGCTTTGGCGCCACGCTTGCCGACGCCTCACCTGCCGCCTTCGACGCCCCATACAGGCTTAACGGGCTGGGTGTTTCCTCCTCGGTGTGGATTTTCTGGGAACCGTCGAAGATGTAGTCGCTCGAGACATGCACCAAGGTCAGGTTGTTCCCCACGGCGATGCGCGCGAGCTTCGCGGGCGCTAGGGCGTTGACTTCCCAGGCGCGGGCGCGGTCGGACTCGGCCCCATTGACGTCGTTGTAGGCAGCGCAGTTAATGATTGTGGAGTAGTGCCGCCAATGGCGCTCAGGTGGGTTGCAGATGTCGAAGTCCTCGCGTGCACAGAACTCAGCGTGGGGCAACACTTGGCGCAGCGCGCGCCCCAGTTGACCGTTTGCACCGGTGACCAATACTTTGCGCGGGGCCATGGGGGTGACGTCGGCAAGGCGTGGGTGAGCCCGGTCTTTGTCAGAGATCTCCGTGGGTTCGAGCGGCCAATCCACCATGTCCAGATTCACGAATGTGTACTCCGCATCCGGTGACCAGTGGTCATTGACGAGGTAAGAATAGGCGGTTTCCTCCAGCGCCTGGAAACCGTTGGCCACGCCCCAGGGCACAAAGACGGCGGTCTCCGGCCCAATTTCGTGGGTGACCAGCTCGCCGTAGGTCGGAGAGCCCTCGCGCACGTCGCACCACGCGCCAAAAACTTTGCCATGGGCGATGCTCACCAGCTTGTCCCATGGTTCGGCGTGGAGGCCGCGAGTCACGCCCCTCGCGGCGTTGAAAGAAACGTTGTTCTGCACCGGCTGAAAGTCCGGCAGCCCGGCATCCAGCATCTTGGCGCGCTGCCAATTCTCCTTGAACCAGCCACGGTTGTCGCTGTGCACATCCAGTTCCAGGATGAGCAGGCCTTCAATGGCTGTCTTCTCGATCTGCATGATTGCCCCTTATTGTCCTTGCTGCGCGTAGTGCTTCTCGACGTCGCCCTTCACCGGACGCCACCACTGCTCATTGTCGTGGTACCACGTGATTGTTTGCTCAAGCCCCACGCGGAGGTCCGTGTAGCGCGGGACCCAGCCGAGCTCGCGGCGCAGTTTCGAGGCGTCCATGGCATAGCGTTGGTCGTGGCCCGGCCTATCTGCCACGTGCTCGTAGCGGGCCTTACCAGTTTCGTCAGTAGCTCCCATGATCTCGCAGATCACTTCGATGACTTCTTTGTTGTTGATGTCTTTCTGGTCGGCACCGATGTTGTAGGTTTCACCGATTTCGCCACGATCCAAAATGGCCAGCACTGCCGCGTTGTGATCATCGACGTGAATCCAATCGCGCACTTGCTCGCCGGTGCCATAAAGCTTTGCGGGCTGATCATCCAATAAGTTGGTGATCTGCCGCGGAATGAATTTCTCCACGTGCTGGTACGGGCCATAGTTATTGGAGCAGTTGGAGATGGTCGCCCGCAGACCGAAGCTGCGCACCCAAGCACGCACGAGATGGTCCGAGCCGGCCTTGGAAGCCGAGTACGGCGAGGAAGGGTTGTACGGAGTGGACTCCGTGAATTTCGTGTCAGCGCCGATTTCAAGGTCGCCGAAAACCTCATCGGTGGACACGTGGTGGAATCGCACGTCATGCTTGCGGCACGCCTCGAGCAGTGTGAACGTTCCCACCACATTGGTCTGAATGAAGGGGGAAGGGTCCCGCAGCGAGTTGTCATTGTGCGACTCAGCGGCGAAGTGAACGACTACGTCCGACTGCGCCACTAGCTCGTCTACCAACACGGCGTCAGCGATATCACCGACCACTAGCCGTGCCTCGACTCCCTCAAGGTTCGCGCGATTGCCGGCGTAAGTGAGCTTGTCGAGGACCGTGATTTCCACCTCCGGCCGCTCCTTAGCTACGAGACGAACGAAGTTTGCGCCGATGAATCCGGCGCCACCTGTGACGAGCATTCTGTGCATGGCTACCAAGTTTAGGCCACCGTTCCTATCCTTCCTCAGCTCCGGAGCAAAACGCCAGCGTTGCCCTCCCGCAAGACACACTTGTCCTGCGGTTAGGCACTGAGTTTGCGCGCTGGAGCTTTTTGCGCAGCCGGACTGTCATTGAGAAAGATCTGCCCCGAACCTGCGGGGCGATAACCCACTCTTCCTGTTTTGGGGCATCGTTCCGCATGACCCATATTTCTGGCCCCGTCCCGTTGGTCATTGTTATCAACATGATGACCTCTGCATTGGAGCGTTAAGTTCCGTAAGTCCGTGGTCCCACCGGCTGCCCAAGCATGAATATGGTGGACATCGCATTCGACCCAGGGCTTATCACATCCCGGCCGCGAGCACACCAGCTCTGATGCCGCCAAAGCAATCCGTTGATAGAGGCTTGCGCTGCGCTTGCAGCGGCCAAGTTCCAGCGGGAAACCTTTGTCATCTACTGCGCAGATAAAGTCATGCGATGCAGCTCCTATGCGCAACAGGTCGAGCGGGGAAAGCTCCACTCCTGTGTTGGTGGCGAACCTCGTGGAAGAATCCATCTCCTCCAACTCGCTCAACGTGGTGGTGATGAGCAGGGAACCTACTCCGCCGTTAGTGTGCTGCTTCGACTCCAAGTAGTCGTGCACTATTGCCGCCAGCTGATCCGCCATGCGCTGCGAATAAGTGCGCGAGTCTTCCTCGGCGGGGACATTTGGTCCGCCCTGATGGCGGGCTGGTGCGAAAGCAGCCTTGAGCATCGCCGCAGTAGCAGCATCGACATAGCCGCTGATGAACACGCCTCCGTCGGCATCTGGCTGGGAAATGCGCAAGCGGCGCTTCTTAAAGACCGCATCCACATCCGAAACCGATTTGTTGGCCTGACGGATAGCGTTGCGCAGCCAATCCCGCAAAGCCGTATGGGAAAGCTCGCGGGACCTCTCCAAGGCTTGTTGGCGCAATTCTTGCGGCCCAGGCGTCGCGCCCTCAGTGAGGTGTTCCAATTCGCGCTCGATAAGCGCGATGGTCTTTTCGCGCGCGGCATCTTCCTCGAGCATCTGACGGCGCCGCTTTTCGGCTGCCGCGCGCTCCCGCCGATCACGCTCGCGAGCAGCCTCTTCTCGCTTGCGCTCTTCGTCGCTAGCTTCCTCGCCCACTGGCAGCGTTTCAGACGGTGCAGATTCAGAAGGGGAGACCTCAGCAAGCGGCGCAAAAAGTGATTGCCCCGTCTTTATCCGTGACTGAGCTTCGGCGTAAGTGAGCCCCAGTCTCGCCGTGAGGTAGTCTTCTGGCTTGCTCGACCCCACCACGCGCCCAGCATCATCGCGCGCGGCAATGAACGCGAATGCCGCATCCACGGTGGTCTTTTTGCTCATTACGGTTTCGAGATGCTCAAAGGCGGGGTGGAGGCGCCCAAAGTAGACATCAGAGGGATCCTTCAAGAGCTCTCGCAGTGAAGTTAGCGAGCTCGTAATGCTATTGATTGTGGAAATTATTGCCTCATGCTTGTCTTGCATTGTGTCCGTCCCCCTCTCGAATCCCCGTATTCGATTACATGTTCTATTATATCGAATCCTAAAGGGGTGTCAATAGGGAAGTAGAAAAACTTTTCGAATTAAACACTCAGTAAGGGTAGACAGTTATGTGACGAGCTATGCGGGGAATTTGGGTAGCGCCGTGTGATCCAGCCACTGCTCAAGCAGCGCGTCCACGGCAGCCGGATCCTCGCTCTCTGCGTGCAGGCGTTCAATGAGATTCGCAGGACTAACGACGTTATGCTGGCTGGCCTTTACATAGGAGCGGACGGCGCGGAAAAAGGCGACGTCGCCAAGCAGGCGGCGTAAAGCGTGAACCGTGAGGGCCCCACGTTTGTATACGCGGTCATCGAACATGTCGCGTGTGCCGGGATTGGAAAGCTTAAGGTCCTGCTTTTTGCGTGCCAAGACGTTGTGGTGGGAACGCGCCGAATCATGCGCAGGCTGGTCGTGCGCGTGCTCCATCCACAGCCACTCGCAGTAGCAGGCAAAGCCCTCATTAAGCCAAATGTCTTTCCATTCTGTAAGTCCCACCGAATTACCAAACCATTGATGGGATAGCTCGTGAGCGATGAGACGCTCAAAGGTAGCCGAGACATGGTTCGAGCCGAAAATGGAAAGCCCCTGGGCCTCCAGCGGAATCTCTAGCTCGTCCTCGGTAATGACGACCTGGTATTCGTCGAATGGGTAACTGCCAAAGCAATCGGCGTAGAACTTCAACATTTCGTGTTGCTGTGCGAATTCGCGCTTGACCGCCTCTTTGAGCTGCGCTGGGGCCCATGCGCGAACATGCTTGCCCAAATCAATCTCCACGAATTCACCGACCTGCACCGTGGCGAGGTAAGTGGCCATGGGGTGCTCGGTGCGGTAATGCCAGGTCGTTGTGGAACCGCTGGCCTGCTTGCGGGAGACCAATTTGCCGTTAGAAATAACACGGAACGGATCATCTGCGGTAATCCGAATATCGTAGGTGGCCTTCTCGCTCGGGGTGTCATCGCACGGGAACCAGCTGGGAGCGCCGTTGGGCTGGCTAGCCACCAGGGATCCTGACTCGGTCTCCTCCCACCCCAGCTCGCCCCATGGGGTGCGAATCGGGCGCGGGGAGCCGCCGTAGCGGATGTGGAGCTCAAACTCGGTGCCTTCCTCCACGGTCTCGGCGAAACTGATGCGCAACTTGCCAGTGGATTGCCGGAACTTCGCCACGCGTGGTGCATTTTTAGCCGTGATACGGCGTGCCACCATGGCGCCACCAAGATCAAGGGTGAGCTTGTCGACGTCGTCAAGTGCGCGCATGTGCAGCACCGCCACGCCCTGCAGCATGTTGGGCTCCACGCGGTAGGTGAGGTCCAAGTCGTAGTGGAGCACCTCGAAGCCTAAATTAAACGCAATACCGGTGTACTCGTCGCGGTGCTCGGAGAGTTGACCAGCGGTTGAGGTGACATGCGAAAGGGCGGTGGAAAGCAGCTTCATAATGCTGCGATCCTACCGCCCTTAAGGTCTAAAGCCCTATTCGAGAAAGCCTAGGAGTTAAGTGCTGCCTCAAATACCGGCCAGGACTTCTCAATGTCTTCGCGCCAGCCCGGCCAAGAGTGGGTGCCGACGTTGCGGAAGTTGAAGGTTGCAGGAATCTGCTGCTTGTCCAGCTTTGCCTTCAGATTGTGGGTGCAGTGGTTGACTGCAGCCTCAATGATGCCGCCCTCGACCTGCAGCTGGGCAGAGCCCATGAGTGCAACGGCTGGGTTCATGCCCTGCGCGGTGTAGTAAGAAGAGGTGTCGGTCTCACCAGCGAGACCGGTTGCGGAGGAAACGTAGAGAGCAGTGCCGCGCAGCTTCTCGGAGTTGAGCAGGGCATCGTTGTGACGGTTGTTCTCGGAGCCCATTTGGCCCCACATCTGCTCCGGCTCAGCGCCGCCACGGTTAACGGTTAGGCGCAGGAACTGGTGCTCCAGCGGGGTGGAGGTAGCGGCACAGCCAGCGAAGGAGCCTACTGCATCGTAGAAGCCCTGGTTGTGCTGAGCGAAGAGGAGGGAGGAGGTTGCGGACATGGACATACCCGCAACGGCACGCTTGTTGGAAGCCTGCAGGCGGCCCTCGAGGGCGGTCGGCAGCTCCTTGGTCAGGAAGGTCTCCCACTTCTGCGGGCCGGAGAGGTAGCTGCCGTTCGGCTCCTGCTCCCAGTCGGTGTAGTAGGAGAAAGCGCCGGCCTGCGGAACGACGACGTTGACGTTCTTCTGGGAGTAGAAGTCAACGGCCTGGGACAGGTTTAGCCAGTCAGAATCCTGCTCAGCGGAACCTGCACCATTGAGCAGGTAGATGGTTGGGCGGTTAGCGTCCTTCGCACGGATCACTGCCAAAGGAACAACGCGGCCGTTCATAGCAGGGGAGGTGGCCTGGAGCTTCAGGACGCGTGCATCGTCCTTGTACTTCTGGAACCACTTGGTTGCTTCTACCTCTGGGGTGACCTGCAGATCGGAGACCTCCGAGAGGGTGGTCTCGCCAGCTACCTGCTGTGGGGTGAGGGTTGCAGCACCTGCGGCAGGTGCAGTGAGAGTGCCAGCAGCGATGGCTGCTGCTGCGATGATAGTGCTAATTCGCTTCATTGGCTTCTTTCCAACATCTGAAGAGTGACAAGGAGAGCTTACTGTGTTCATGCTGTCTGGTCTACCGTGCGGAGCCAGTAGGGGTAAACAATCTCAGTTCAGTAAGCCATTCGGTAACTGGGATATCGGCGACCGCTTCGTATTCGTTAACAATTTCCGATGAATTTTACTGTTTCAAAACGGCGGCTTGGGGGAATGCCTTTTGTGTAGCGTGTCGGTCAAGGCTGGCTAAGCTGCACAAATTGCTAGGTGGCAGTGTCTTGTAGTGACTTTCGGGGTTTGCCTGTCGATGATAGTGGGCAATGATCATAGGACTCTCGTGAAGTTATTGAAGTTAGCAGTGGTGTGGGGGTGGTTTTTGTGTCATAATCTTCTGCGTCGGAAACCATGTGGCACGTAACGACGTCGCATGAAAGCCCGTTAATATATGTGCAACCCGGTCTGCGGCCCACCCCTTGGGCGTGTGGCCTGCACCTAAATCAGCCAGAAACAATAGAAAGTGAAGCTCAATGAACGCTTTTGATACCCTTCTCGTCATGATCAACAACATCCTCGGTGGCTGGATCCACGCTGGTTCCTCCATGTCCTCCAACGCGGCATTGGCCATGGGGCTGTTCTAAATTAGCCAACGCTGCCCCCGCCACGGTGCCTATATATAGGTCCGGAGGCGGGTTCTTTTTTGCTCATCGTTGGTGGGGAGCACATGCTTGCCGACGTCCCCATCTCTCGCCCATGCACACAATCGCGGGGGGAGAGAGACACAGCGCACGAAGTTACGTATTCTTATATGCGTGACTAATGAACATTATGACGTTGTAGTACTCGGCGCGGGCCCCGGCGGCTACGTGTCCGCCATCCGCGCAGCCCAGCTCGGTAAGAAGGTTGCTGTCATTGAGAAGCAGTACTGGGGAGGCGTCTGCCTCAACGTTGGCTGCATCCCGTCCAAGGCGTTGTTGAAGAACGCCGAGGTTGCATACACCTTCAACCATGAGGCTAAGGCTTTCGGCATCTCTGGTGATGTCTCCTTCGACTTCGGTGTTGCTCACAAGCGCTCCCGCAAGGTCTCTGAGGGCATCGTCAAAGGTGTCCACTACCTGATGAAGAAGAACAAGATCACCGAGATCAACGGCCTTGGCTCCTTCAAGGACGCAAAGACCATTGAAATCACAGAGGGTGATGACAAGGGTAAGACCGTCACCTTCGACAACTGCATCATCGCAACCGGCTCCGTCGTTCGCTCCCTCCCGGGCGTCGAAATCGGCGGCAACATCGTTTCCTTTGAGGAGCAGATCCTGAAGGACGAGGCTCCGAAGTCCATGGTCATCGTGGGTGCCGGCGCAATCGGCATGGAGTTCGCATACGTCCTGGCTAACTACGGCGTGGACGTCACCATCGTTGAGTTCATGGACCGCGTTCTGCCGAACGAGGACAAGGACGTCTCCAAGGAGATTGCTAAGCAGTACAAGAAGCTTGGTGTGAAGCTGCTGACCGGCTTCAAGACCACCTCCATCAAGGACAACGGTGACAACGTCACCGTTGAGGTCGAGTCCAAGGACGGCTCCAAGACCGACACCCTGACCGTTGACCGCTGCATGGTCTCCATCGGTTTCGCACCTCGCGTGGAGGGCTTCGGCTTGGAGAACACCGGTGTTAAGCTCACCGAGCGCGGTGCAATCGCGATCGACGACTACATGCGCACCAACGTTCCGGGCATCTACGCTATTGGCGACGTCACCGCGAAGCTGCAGCTCGCACACGTGGCTGAGGCACAGGGCGTTGTTGCCGCTGAGGTCATCGCGGGCGCTGAGACCCAGCTGCTGGGTGACTACATGAACATGCCACGTGCTACCTTCTGCAACCCGCAGGTTGCGTCCTTCGGCTACACAGAGGAGCAGGCACGGGAGAAGTTTGCTGACCGCGAGATCAAGGTCTCTACCTTCCCGTTCTCCGCAAACGGTAAGGCTGCTGGTCTCAACGAGACCGCCGGCTTCGTCAAGCTCATCGCTGATGGCGAGTACGGCGAACTCATCGGTGGCCACATGGTTGGTTCCAACGTCTCCGAGCTCCTGCCGGAGCTCACGCTGGCACAGCGTTTCGACCTCACCGCAGAGGAAATCGGACGCAACATCCACACCCACCCGACGCTTTCTGAGGCCATGAAGGAAGCTGCCGAGGGCATCGGCGGCCACATGATTAACCTCTAAGCGCTTTTTGCGTTAAGGCCCCCGCGAGGGGGCCTTTTCTGCATCTTCTGGCAAATACCCAGCCCTGGAAACACAGACCTGCTGGTGGCGATCCCGCGAGAACAAACGGGATGCTTGTACGACCACGAGGTCTTGTCTTTCAGGGCTGGGTATTTGCGTTCCGGCAGCGAAGCGCGGCGCCGCAAGCCCGGGATGTCGCGTGCTTAGTAGGGGGCTACGGAAGAGCGGTGGGCGTCGATATTTAGCGTCTCGTTGATAGCAGGGAAAGCGCGCTGTGCGCAGTTCGCACGCGGGCAGGTTCGGCAGCCATTGCCAATTGGTGTTGCTGCAGAGAGGTCGCCTAAATCAAGCCCCTCGGCGTACACCGTGCGGTCTGCGTGGCGAGCTTCGCATCCTAAGCCAATAGCGAAGAGCTTATTCGTATCGCCATAGCGGCCCTGGTGATGCTGCACCGAACGAGAGATCCACAAGTAATTACGGCCATCGGGCATTTGGGCCACTTGGCGGGAGATTACGCCGGGTTTAGAGAAGGTCTCGTAAATATTCCACAACGGGCAGGTGCCGCCAGAGTTGGAAAAGTGAACGCCCGTGGCTGATTGGCGCTTGGACATGTTTCCTGCACGGTCAACGCGCACAAAAGTAAAAGGAATGCCTCGCTTGTTTGGGCGCTGGAGGGTTGAAAGACGAGACGCAACCGTCTCGTAGCCCACGCCGAAGACCTGGCACAAGTACTCAAGGTCGTATCCAGATTGCTCGGCCTCTGCGTGAATAGTCGTGTATGGCAGGATGGTGGCCGCTGCGAAGTAGCTGGCGATGCCGCGCTTAGCCAAGTTACGTGAGGCCTCTGAGGTGAAGGGCTCTTCGTCGACGAGGGCGTCGATAAGCGAGCCGGCTTCTAGGAACCCTAGCTCCGCCGCCATACGGAATGCGCGCTGGCCTTCAGTAAGGCGGCTGGCGAGACGGAACGTTCCCTCTTCGGAATCAAAGCGGTGCAGCGTTCCGTCCATTTGGGGTGTGGTGAGGATCTCCACCCCGTGCTTTTCGGTGAGGCGCACGGCTAGGGCGGCCTCTGTGTCACGGATGTGGAACTGGGAAACGTTGAGCTTGGAGGCAAGGGCCTCGGCGTGTAGATCGAGCTCGTCAAGATAGTTCTGGCGAGCGTAGAAGAAGTCGCGGACTTCGTCGTGCGGCATGGATAAGGCTTGGGTGCCGGCAGTGCGCCGGCTATCGGTAGCCAGCGAGAGCTTGTCGCGCACATTGCGATAGCGACGGTGGATGTCCACGAGGGTTCGTGCCACCGTGGGGTGGTTATAGACCAATTCAGAGAGCTCCTGGAGCTCAACGGGGGAGGGGCAGAGCTCCTTGTCTTGAATTACGTCTTGGATTTCCGCGAGGAGGCGTGAATCGTCGTCGCGTGAGAAGAACGTGGCGTCGACACCGAAGACTTCCGTTATTCGGAGTAAGACAGGTACCGTTAATGGGCGAACATCGTGTTCGATTTGATTCACGTAGCTGGCCGAAAGGCCTAGCGTAGCTGCTAGGGAAGCTTGGCTAAGGTCCCTTTCGCGCCGCAGTTGGCGAAGGCGCGAACCCACGTATGTCTTGCTCATGTGAGAAAGGTTACCGGCGCAGGCCCGGTCGTAACAGGATTTTTGCAAAGTTTGTGTGAAGCTTCTTAACGACCCTGCGACTGGGGGTATTTTGCGTGGGGTGTGGGTGGTGTGACTCCTGCGAAAGTTTGACACCTAAAGGGGTAACCCTGTCACTTGAATCGTCGCCTGTGATCAACCTCATAAATTGCTGGGAATTTCGCAACGTCCGTATTGCGTAAAGGGCAGCATGCAAGGTAAACGGCTTTTCGAAAGTTAGTTTTTAGGCGATCCTTACCTAAAGAAATTTCTACGGAATGCTTAGTGGCACTTTGGCGGGCTAAAGAAGGCCCAAATTGACTAGTTGCCAGCGAATAAGGCTGCGTAAGGTAAAAGCGACTATGGAGGTGTCATGTCTGTAAAAAATCCTGACCGTGAAGCTCTCGCTCACGGCCGTATCACTAATGAAGCAATTCGTACCAAGCCTTCCGTTCCCACCTGGGCACTGAAGCTCACCATGGCCGTTACGGGCCTGTTCTTTGCGCTCTTCGTTGTTGGCCACATGGCCGGCAACCTGAAGCTTTACTTGCCGGCTCACGACGGCGATGAGGCGCTGGACATCTACGGCGAATTCCTGCGTGGACTCGGCGAGCCGCTGATTCCGCATGGCCACATGCTGTGGATTATCCGCATCGTCCTTCTCGCCTGCGTTATCGCTCACATCTATGGCGCATTTGCCCTGACAGCCCGTTCTAAGCAGTCCCGCGGTAAGTTCAAGCGCACCAACCTCATGGGTGGCCTGGATTCCTTTGCCACCAAGACCATGCTGGTCACCGGTGCCGTCCTGCTGCTGTTCATCATCTTCCACCTGCTGGATCTGACGATGGGCGTGCAGCCGATTGCCCCTGAGGCATTCGTCCACGGTGAGGTTAAGGCAAACATGATTGCCACCTTCAGCCGCTGGCCTGTCACCATCTTCTACGTGCTGGCAATGTGCTGCCTGTTCCTGCACCTGACCCACGGCATCCGTCTGGCTGCTTCTGACCTGGGTATCACCGGTGCAAAGTGGCGTCAGGTCTTCGTGATCCTGGCCTATGTCATTCCGGCAGTCGTTTGCATCGCAAACATCGTTATGCCGCTGTCCATCGCCCTGGGTTGGGTCAGCTAAAGGAGCTTTTGAATATGTCTAACACTGAACTCAAGCGCGAGCACCCAACGTTCTCGCACCCGACGTCGATTGTTCCTGGCGTCACCGCTGGCCGAATTCTGGAGTCCCACGAGCCACACGGCGTCCCAATGAAGGACATGTGGAGCTACCAGAAAGACCACATGGAGCTGGTCTCCCCGCTGAACCGCCGCAAGTTCGAGATCGTCGTTGTTGGTACCGGTCTGGCGGCCGGTTCTGCAGCTGCCGCCCTCGGCGAGCTGGGCTACAACGTCAAGGTCTTCACCTACCATGACTCCCCACGTCGTGCGCACTCCATTGCTGCACAGGGTGGTGTTAACTCTTCCCGTCACAAGAAGGTTGACAACGACTCCGCTTACCGCCACACCAAGGACACCGTGAAGGGCGGCGACTACCGTTGCCGCGAGTCCGACTGCTGGCGCCTGGCTTACGAGTCCGTCCGTGTTATCGACCACATGAACGCCATTGGTGCGCCGTTCGCCCGTGAGTACGGCGGCACCCTGGCTACCCGCTCCTTCGGTGGTGTGCAGGTCTCTCGTACCTACTACACCCGTGGTCAAACAGGTCAGCAGCTGCAGCTGTCCACCACCTCGGCGCTGTACCGCCAGATCGGTCTGGGCAACGTGGAGCTCTTTGCTCACCATGACATGCAGGACATCATCACCTACAACGACAATGGTGTGAAGCGCGCAGGTGGCATCGTCACCCGTAACCTCATCACCGGCGAGCTGAAGGCCTTCACCGGCCACGCAGTTATCCTCGGTACCGGCGGTTACGGCAACGTCTACCACATGTCTACGCTGGCCAAGAACTCCAACGCTGGTGCCATGATGCGTGCCTACGAGCAGGGCGCATACCTTGCTTCCCCGGCATTCATCCAGTTCCACCCGACGGGTCTTCCGGTCAACTCCGAGTGGCAGTCCAAGACCATTCTGATGTCTGAGTCCCTGCGTAACGACGGCCGCATCTGGTCCCCGATCAAGGAAGGCGACGACCGCCCCGCCAACGACATTCCGGAAGAGGAGCGCGACTACTTCCTGGAGCGTCGCTACCCGGCCTTCGGCAACCTGGTTCCGCGTGACGTTGCTTCCCGTGCGATCTCTCAGCAGATCAACAAGGGCCTCGGCGTCGGACCGCTGCACAACTCCGTTTACCTGGACTTCCGTGACGCTATCCAGCGCCTCGGCAAGGACAAGATCCGTGAGCGTTACTCCAACCTCATCGAGATGTATGAAGAGGCAATCGGCGAATCCGCATACGAGACCCCGATGCGTATCGCACCGACCTGCCACTTCACCATGGGTGGCCTGTGGACCGACTTCAACGAGATGACCGCTATCGACGGCCTGTTCGCCGCCGGTGAGTGCTCTTGGACCTACCACGGTGCGAACCGCCTGGGCGCTAACTCCCTGCTGTCCGCATCCGTCGACGGCTGGTTCACCCTGCCGTTCACCATCCCGAACTACTTGGCTCACCACCTCGGTGAGGCCAAGCTGGCTGAGGATTCCGCAGAGGCAGCACAGGCTGTTGAGCGCGCGCAGTCCCGCATCGACCGCCTCATGAGCGTTCGCGGCGAGAACCCGCACGGCCCGGCTTACTACCACCGCCAGCTTGGCGAGATTCTGTACTGGGGCTGCGGCGTTTCCCGTAACGTCGAGGACCTTAAAGTTGCTATCGACAAGGTCCGCGCTCTGCGTGAGGAGTTCTGGGCAAACGTCCGCATCACCGGCAATGCAAATGACATGAACCAGGTTCTCGAGTACGGTCTGCGTGTTGCTGACTACATCGACCTGGGCGAGCTCATGTGTGTTGACGCTCTGGACCGCGATGAGTCCTGTGGTGCGCACTTCCGCGACGACCACCTCTCTGAGGATGGCGAGGCTGAGCGTGATGATGAGAACTGGTGCTTCGTTTCCGCCTGGGAGCCGGGTGCAAACGCTGGCGAATTCATCCGCCACGCAGAGCCTCTGTACTTTGATTCGATCCCGCTGATGACAAGGAACTACAAGTAATGAAACTGACACTTGAGATCTGGCGTCAAGCCGGACCGACGCAAGAAGGCAAGTTCGAGACCATTCAGGTCGCTGACGCCGCCGAGCAGATGTCCATCCTGGAGCTGCTGGACCACGTCAATGATGGTCTGATCGAGGCTGGCAACGAGCCTTTCGCATTTGCCTCTGACTGCCGTGAGGGCATCTGTGGTACCTGTGGTCTGCTGGTTAACGGCCGTCCGCACGGCCCTGGCCAGAACACCCCGGCCTGCCAGCAGCGCCTGTTCCAGTTCAAGGATGGCGACACCATCAAGCTGGAGCCATTCCGTTCCGCTGCATACCCCGTCATCAAGGACATGATCGTGGACCGCGCCAAGCTGGACCACGTCATGGAGCAGGGTGGCTACGTATCCATGGACGCCGGTACCGCACCGGACGCAGATACTCTGCACCTCAACCACGAGACCGCTGAGTACTCCCTCGACCACGCTGCCTGCATCGGCTGCGGGGCCTGCGTGGCATCTTGCCCGAACGGTGCAGCACACCTGTTCACGGGCGCCAAGCTGGTTCACCTCTCCCTCATGCCGCTGGGCAAGGAAGAGCGTGGCCGCCGCGCCCGCAACATGGTCGACGACCTTGAGCAGAACTTCGGTCACTGCTCCCTTTACGGTGAGTGCGCTGACGTCTGCCCGGCAGGCGTCCCACTGACCGCCGTGTCCGCGGTTACCCGCGAACGTGCACGTGCTGCTTTCCGCGGCAAGGACGACTAAGATATAGTCATTCACAGGAATAACAGGAACGAGAGAAAGTTTCAGCCATGAGCGACAACACCCATGCAGTTGCTGATCACGCAAGTGAGACCTACCCGGAGTTCTCCGGCAAGATCCAGGACTCTTACATTGAGGGATACGACCCAGTATCCCTCGGCGCACCGCACTCTTCTTTGCTGCGAACCTCCACCTGGGTCGGCATGGGCCTGATCCTTTCTCTACTGCCGGCAGCCGGCACCCTGATTTGGGGCCTCGGCGTTGGTGCCTTCCAGTACGGCGTGGGCCAGGAGAGCTCCCAGATTTCCATCATCGTCGGTGCTGCCTTGCTCGTCGTCATTGCTGTCGCTTGCGTTGGTCTCATCCACTACGGTCGTCGTTACTACCGTCAGTATCGTTCTGAGACCGGTCGTATCAACTAGTTTCTGTGCATCGGACGCCCCCGCAGCCCTCGTGGCGCGGGGGCTTCGTTAGTCTCTAGGGACATAACAGGGTTAGTCTCTAGGTTCGACCAAGGAGTACCAATGACCATCGCCGTCCCAGGCCCCAACCCAGCCGACGTCGCCGAGCGCCGCCGCACCCTGCGCAAGTACCAGTGGGGCGTCACCGGCCTGCTCATCCTCGCCGCAGTCATCTTCTTTGCGTGCTCCTGGTGGCAGCACCACAACCCCGACGCCCCGACGTGGGTGGGCTATGTGCGCGCGGGCGCCGAGGCTGGCATGGTCGGCGGCCTCGCGGACTGGTTCGCGGTTACCGCCATCTTCCGCCACCCCATGGGCATCCCGATCCCGCACACCGCGCTGATCCCCAGGAAGAAGGACCAGGTAGGCGAGGCACTGAGCACCTTCGTAGAGGAACAGTTCCTCACCCCGGATGCGCTCTCGGCGAAGATCTCGGAGAACAACATCCCCGAGAAGGCCGGCGCCTGGCTGGCCCAGCCGCGCAACGCGGAGCTCGCCGCGCACAAGGCCGCAGACATGGCCTCCCGCGCCGTCAACAGCTTTGACCCCGCCGAGGCCGAGGAACTCATCCGCACCCAGATCCTCGACCGCATGATGGAGCCCGAATGGGGTCCGCCGGTCGGGCGTTTGCTCGAGGGCTACATCGCCGATGGCAAAGCAGAGCCGCTTGTCGACGACCTCATCGACTGGGCCCATGGCAAAGTACTGACCATGGAGGATGCCGTCATCGAGCTCGTCGATGAAAAGATGCCCGCCTGGCTGCCTCGTTTTGCCCGCGGCATGGCAGGCGACAAGGTCTATGTGGCCATCGTCGAGTGGGCCTCCGAGGTCAAGTACGACAAGAACCACGATGTGCGCCAAGCTATCCGCCGCAACCTCGCTCTGTTCGCGCAGAAGCTCCAAGACGATCCCGAGATGGTCGCTCGTGTCGAAGGCATCAAGCAAGAGATGATGAGCTCCGAGCAGATCCAAGCCATGCCGGGGGCGGCGTGGGAGGCCTTTAGGAGCGGCGTCGCCAAGCAGGCTGCGGATCCCGAGTCCTTCTTGCGCACGAAGATCGCCACCGAAGCCCAGCGTTTCGGCACGCGCGTGCAAACGGACCCGAAGTTTTTGCAGCAGGCCAATGACATCGTGGACAAGGCCGCGCGCTGGGCCGCCGAGAACTTCGCCGGCGACATCATCAGCATCATCCCGGAGACCATCAAGCGCTGGGACGCCACGGAAGCCTCCGAAAACATTGAGCTTTTGGTAGGAAAAGACCTGCAATTCATCCGCCTCAATGGCACGGTTGTGGGAACACTGGCAGGATTGGTTATCTATACCGTCAACCATCTAGTTTTTGGAGCCTAAGGGCCTTAGAAGGAGAACTCCATGGATAACTCATTTCTCGACTCACTGAAAACCGCCGGTGCCTCCAGCGCTGAGGTGGCAAAGAACTTTGGCAACCGGTTCAAGGAGGAGCGCCAGCAGCAGGCGCAGCAGGCGAAGGCCGAGCGCGTCGCCCGCGCAGCCGACGAGCCAAGCTCCGCAGAGGGGGAGAAGCCCTTCATCGATAAGTTGACCGAAACCGTCCGCGAGCTGGGCGAGACCGTCGTTAGCGCCGCAACTGAGACCTTCGAATCCGAGTCCTTCGCGCGCGCCCGTCAGGACGTCACCGCCGCCTTTGAAGAAGGCCGCGAGGGCGTGGCCGAGGCTATCTCCAATGCGAAGGAAAAGCGCGCCACCCCAAAGAAGGCCGCCGAGACTGCGCCGCAGGCTCCGCTGGATGAAAACATCGTCGAAGGTGAGGTCGTCGACGACGACAATTCCAACCCCTTCGGTTCCGCCAGCTAGACTGTTCTAACGTATGAACACTGCATATTATATTCTCGCAAACATGGAGCACTGGATCTTCATGGCCGTTTCAATCTTCGCGATCGTGGGCGCCGTCGTGGCCGCCACGACCCGCGAAGACGCATTCCGTGCCGGAGACCGCCAGGGCAAGTGGACGTGGGTGGGCCTGCTGGTGGGCTCCGCAGTGGCGATGAACCTGCACTTGCCGTTCATCGAGTGGATCGGCGCCGTGGTCACCGGCGTGTACTGGTTTGATGTCCGCCCCCAGCTCAAGGCCATCATCAACGGCGACTACAGCTATTAAAAATGCGCAACCTGCTTGAAGCAACAATCGCAGATGTACGCGAAGCGGCGCAGAATGACAGCGCCCTCCTCGTCTCGCCCACGCACGTGCTCGCCGCTGCACAGGCGCCGCACGTAGCCACCGTGGCGGGCTATCCCACCGGCCGCCACCACAGCCTCATCAAGGCCTCCGAGGCGCGCCTTGCGGTGCAATCCGGTGCGGCGGAGGTTTGGGTTGCAGTTGATGCATTGCTTGGCGACGCCACCGCCCTCCTCACCGATCTCATCACCGTGCGTGAGGCCTGCCCTCAGCCAGTCGCATTGGGGCTCATCGTCCCATCTAGCGAGCATGCGGCCGCCGCGGCACGCGCGGCAGCCCAGGCGGGCTTTGACAAGCTCATCTATGCCACGCAGGAACACCTCGCTGAAGCCGAAACCCAGATAGCACGAGAGCCGGCAGGTGTACTGCCGGCTCTCGTGTGGCCTACCGCACAGCCGGCTCTCGTGTGGCCTACCGCTTAGGCCGGCTCTCGTGTGGCCTACCGCTTAGGCCGCGGATTCGCTATCCCTGCGCGGGGGCGCTCTGGCCGCCCGCGGTCACAGCGCCCAGCTTGCTCATCGGAACGTCCTTGCCCACGATGGTCATTTCCAGCTCGCCGTCTGCCACGTCAACTGCTTCGAGGCTAAGCCCCTCACCAATGAACTGGTCCTTCATGCCCTCCTGCAAGGCAGAGGAGATGGCCCCGGTAGCCTCCTGCGGCAACTCAAAGCCGAGCAGGGAAGCGTTCTTTGCCTTGATGGACAGGCCGCCGTCGCGTGCGACAGGCTCCAGCGCCAGGTTAGCCAAGCCATTAGCGAACTCGACGTTGAGGACGTTATCAGCGTCGTTAGCCGTAATGTCAGAGACCGCTAGGTTCGCTATCTGATCGCTACCTGACTTCTCCGCGATGGCCTTCTGGAAGGTGGCCAGCAGGAAATCGTCCGGAACCTTGGTCGAAGCACGCAACGAGCCGGCTACCGGGTCATCAGAGAGCGTCATGTCCTCGATGTGGATATCGGTGGCCGGCTGGCCCTTGATCTCGGTGCCCTCGATCTTCAGCGTGGACGGCGTGGTCATGTTCATCTCAGAGAGCTTGCCGCCCAGCATGCCAATCACCAGCGGGGTAGCGCCGAAGCTGACGTCCGGCTCCTCCTGAGTCTCAACGCCTTCGTCCTTGGCTGCCTGCACGAATTGGTCTTTCATCTGGTTTCCTATGAACCAGCGCATGCCGAATTCCGCCACCAACACGAGAATGAGGAATGTGACGAGCACCCCGATGAGAATTTTCCATGCTAGTGAAGTCTTCTTTTTAGCCATGCCTACTAGTGTTACTCATGTGGCGGCAGATGGCCAATGCGGGTGGGGCCTTCACAGCTTCGGCGCAACGACTTCCCAGTCAACGCTCAAAACATTGTCGCGAAGTCGGCGCCGGATCGGGTGGAGGGGAAGCCCGGCGTCGATAAGCGATTGGTGCGCCATGCGCCATCGCACGCGTGGTCCATGCGGCGCCCAGCCCGCCGAGTACTCCCAGGCGCGGTCAGCCTCCTTGAGAAGGTCGTGGATGGGCTCGCCTGGCACATTGCGGTGGATGAGCGCCTTGGGCAGGCGTTCGGCCAAGTCCGAAGGCTTCTCCACAGCAAACGGGTCCCACGAGAGCGTTAGAGACTGCGGCCCGTCCGCGTTTAACAGAATCCAGGTAGAAAGCCGACCCAGCTCATCGCAGGTGCCCTCGATGAAGAATCCGCCGGGGGCTAGCCGCGACGTCACCTCGTGCCAGGCCTCGGGAACCTGGGTGACGTCGTACTGGCGCAACACGTTGAACGCGCGAACGAGCTGCGGACGATAGCCCGCCAGCTCGAATCCACCCAGCTCGAACGTCACGCCGTCGCGCGGCGGCAGCACGCGCTCCGGCGCAATCTCTAGGCCGGTCACCCGCACGTGCGGATTCACCCGGCGCAGCCAGCCCGCCCACTCCACGGTGGTCAAATGGGACGCGCCATAGCCGACGTCGAGAGCCAGCGGCTCCTCCACGGACCGCAGCAAAGTCGTGATGGCGGGGTGCGCGGCGACCCACCTGTCGCAGCGACGAAGCCTGTTTTGATTGGTGGTGCCGCGGGTAATAACGCCGAAAGGCCGACCCGCACTCGCGCTTGCGCGCAGGTTATGTGCGTGATCGGCCATTTCTGTTAAAAGTAGCGTTTAGAGGTTGTCAGCGATCCACTGCTCGGTCAGCTTGCCCTCGTTATTGAAGAGCTCACCTAGGGCATCGGCAACCTTCGGCTCGATGGCAGCGCCCATCATCGGGATCTTCACGGAGATCTCGTTGACGTAGGACAGGGTGGTGGTATCACCCTCGCCGGTCAGGGCGATGTCGCCGCCGAAGTCAACAGGGGTGCCCTTGACGTCAGCGGTGTACTTGACGTCGGCAGCGTTGCCGTTGAGGTCACCGATGGTGACGACGCGCTTGACCTTGAGGTCCTGGGAAACCATGGCGCGGACAGCCTCAGGCAGCAGGGTGGTTGGCAGCACCTCGAAGAGGATGGCTACGTTGTTGGTGAAGTCGTGAACCTGGCCCGGATCCGGAGAAAGGTTAGCAACAATGTGCTCCCAGTAACCCTGCGTGAGCAACGCCTGGTGAACCTTTTCGATGGGCTGATTGATCGTTACGGTGTTTTCGCTACGGGTTGACATGCTTTACAGACTACCTTGGTAGACGTGCTTGACGAATTTATGACCCAGAAGCTGCAAGAGATCACGGGCGTGACGGTGGAACATGAGACCACTTTCAAGGACCTGACCACCCTGCGCATTGGCGGCTCGCCGCGGGCCACGGTGCACTGCGAGACCGCGGAGGCTGCAGTGGCGGCGCTGCGCGTGCTCGAGGAAGTCCCGTACCTCGTTGTCGGGGGCGGCTCAAACCTCGTGGTCGCAGAGGGCGAGCTTGAGCAGGTTGTGGTGCGCCTCGACTTCGACGATATCGACGTCTCCGTGGCCAGCGGTTTGGTCCGCGCGGATGCAGGCGCTACTTGGGACGACGTCGTTTCGATGACCGTGGAATGCGGCCTGGGCGGCATCGAGTGCCTGTCCGGCATTCCGGGCGACGCCGGTGCCGTTCCGGTCCAGAACGTGGGCGCGTATGGCGCCGAGATCTCCGACGTCCTCACGCAGGTCTACCTCTACGATCGCGCGACCGGCGAGGCCTCCTGGGTGCCCGCCGCGGCGCTGGAGCTGGCGTATCGCTACTCCAACCTGAAGTTCACCGGCCGCGGCGTGGTGCTGGCCATCGAGCTGCAGCTGACCACCGATGGCCTGTCCAAGCCGTTGCGCTTTGGCCAGCTCACGCAGACCCCAGGCGAGCGCCGGCCCGCGGCTGAGGTCCGCGAGCAGGTCCTTTCGCTGCGTCGGTCCAAGGGCATGGTGCTTGACGACGCCGACCACGACACCTGGTCCGCCGGCTCCTTCTTCACCAACCCCATCGTGGACTCTGCGGTTGCCGATAGAATCCAGGAGATCGTGCGCACTGAACGCGGCGCCGAGGACGCAGACCGCATGCCGCGCCACGCAGTCCACGCAGGCTCGGACGGCGAGGAAATAAAGCTCTCGGCCGCCTGGCTCATCGAGCGCGCCGGGTTCGCAAAGGGCTACCCAGGTGCTGGTCCGGCTACCTTGTCCACGAAGCACACCCTCGCGCTGACCAACCGCGGGACCGCGACGGCTGCCGATGTGGTGGCGTTGGCGCGCGAGATTCGCGCGGGCGTCGCCAAGCGCTTCGGCGTGGAGCTCGTGCCGGAGCCGGTCTGGATTGGGGTATCCATCTAGAACGTACCGCTGTGTGTAAATAGGCCTCCCAATTGCGCGAATTGACGGGCCTATTTACATTGAGAGGTATCCGCATGCTTGGGGGAGCACGCACACTTGGGGGAAGTAGAGGATGCTGCAACCAATTCGGGGGAAACACTCGCGCACTATCGATCGCCTCGTGGCGAAGGGCAAAGCCGTGCGCATCACGCCGGGCCTGACGTTGCCGCGCCAACCCACCCCGCGCGAACTCGCGGGGATTCTGAACGAGCGCTATCCCGGCACCGTTCTGGATGGAGGCTCGGCCATGGCCGCTTATGCCGAGCGCAAGCTGGAGTTTCCGCTGCAGCTCATGGCGGCACGTCACGCTCGTACCTGTGAGTATTTCACCACGCGGCGCGCCACACCCAAGGGCCCATATATGGTCAACGGCCTAAACGCATGCAATCCGCTGCAAGCGCTGGAGATTGTGGAAGAAGACAAAGCCATCGAGTTCTTGGAGCGTTTCTGCAACGGCAAGGATGGCCACCAAAGGTTGGCCTTTTTTAGGGAGGATTTCCAGCGCTTTCCCGCGCGCACGCGGCGGATTATGCAGCGTAGCGTCATCGGCAGTGATAGCAAATACGAGCGCCGCCTTATCCAAGCCCTTGCCGATGCCTGCCTCACCGTGACCAACAACCAACGCATCGGCCCTTATTACTGGGACATCGTGCTGGCAAAGGAGAAGGTCGCGATCGAGATCGACGGCTACGAGTATCACAAGGGTGAGCGCATCCAGCGTTTTGAGCTGGACCGCCAGAAGCTCAACGACGCGGTGCAGCGCGGGTGGAAGCCCCTGCATTTCACGGCAGGCATGATTGAGCATCATCTGCAGGTGGCCGTCGACCAGGTTATCGCCGTGGCCTGCGGGGGAGGGCAGTTTCTGCCGCCAGCGTGGAAGTGGCATTACTATTTCCGCTACGAGAACGCGCCGTGGTGAACGCTGTGCCCGCGGCACCGTACTTCTGTGTGTATTTAGCGCAGGAAATAGTGCCGGTTTAAGGGGGCTATTTACACAGGGAGGTACACGCACACGAGGGAAGCAGCTACGGTGGTGTCCATGATCGCGCTTGGCTGTACCTCAATGACTCCGCACTCCTATCCCGATTCCCCGCGTCGCGCCGAGATGGTCGATGTCCTGCGTGGCGCAGTGGAGGCAGGCGTAGAGCTTTTCGACACCTCTGAAATCCAGGGGCCCTTCACGGGCGAAGAAATGCTTGGCGACGCCCTGGGCAACCGCGCCCGCGTCCTCACCAAGTTCGGATGGGAAATTGAGGGAGGAAAGCCCACCGGCGCTTTGAACTCGCGCCCGGAGGTTATTCGCGCGAGCGCCCATGGTTCGTTACGCCGGCTAAAACGGGAGCGCTTGGACGTGTATATGCAGCATCGCGTGGACCAAGACGTGCCCATTGAGGAAGTAGCGGGCACAGTGAAAGAACTTATCGATGCAGGTGACGTGGCCGCTTTCGGGCTGTGCGAGGCAAGCCCGGAGACCATTCGTCGCGCGCACAAGGTCTGCCCGGTGAAGTATCTGGAGTATGAATACTCCATCTTTAGCCGCGACGTAGAAGAAGAAATCATCCCGCTAGCCCGCGAGTTGGGCGCGGAGTTTATGGCCTATTCACCGCTGGCGAAGGGGCTTTTGGCAGGCCGCAGCGAGCCAGATGATGATTCTTCCTCGCCGCGTTTGCACTCTGCGAACTTCGCGGCCAACAAGCAGCTGGCGCAGGAAGTGGCGGCAGCAGTGCCCGGCCGCAACGACTCCGAGATAGCGCTGGGCTGGTTGCTGTCCAAGGACGTGGTGCCGATTGCCGGTTCGACGAACCTCGCACGGATCAAAGAAAACCTCGCAGTCACTGCGCTGAGCGCGCAGGAGTGCGAGGCCATTGACGAGGTACTAAGCCGAAAGCCCGTGCAGGGCGCGCGGTTGACGCAACTGCACGAAGGCTTCGTGGATAAGAGCCGTAGATAAGACCCGCGGATAAAGGTTAAGCCATAACCTCGAGCCACTCGTCCTTGTGCGCGAGGTACTCGCGGGCAGCGGCCTGTGCACCCTCAAGACAGTGGCTGGCGCCCCAGCCGCACTGGCGCTCGTTGGCGGCCGGAACCTCGGTGGCGTTGAGGATATCGTTGAGACCGTGCTCGAGTGCGTTGAGCAGCTCGTCCTGCTCCATGTTGTACGTAATGGCGTAGAAGCCGGTCTGGCAGCCCATCGGTGCGAAGCCGATGAGCTTATCCGTGTAGTCGCGCATAAAGTTGGCCATCATGTGCTCAATGGAGTGCACCGTAGGCATTTCTAGGTGCTCCTCGTTGGGCTGGCAAAAACGCAGGTCATACTTGATGATCTCCACGTCGTCGCTGAGGCGCTCGCGCTTGGCCACGCGTACGTACGGGGCCTTGACTAGGCGGTGGTCGAGTTCAAAGGATTCCACGTTGCTCTTTGTCATGGGATCGAGTCTATCGTTCGACTTCCGCGAAGCCCGATTTAAAGTCCCAGTGCCGGGGCGATGGCCTGCGACCACGCCTTCGGCAGTTGATGCTCGAAGAACTCATAAGAGTGCGAGCCGTAGTTCTCGCGTGCGTAGGTGATGTCCACGCCGGCGGCGCGGGCCTTGGCCACGAACTGGTCGGTCATGGGGCGCGCAATGGTCTCGGCGAGCATCTCCTGGAAGTCATCAAGGTCGTACGGGTCCTTCGTCATAGGCGTGCCATTGCCGGTGGTCACCCAGACCTTGATGCCGCGCAGGCGCTCCGGGTGAGCGGACGGATCGTTGTCGTCCCACGCCGGGTCATCCGGCCAGCCGAAGGCGTTGACGAGGTCTCCGCCCAGGCGCGCGGTCATGACCGTGTTAAACGCGCGGCCGATGACGGAGGACGGCGCCGGGTACGGCGAGAAACCCAGAGCGGCGGAGAATTTACCGTTCGACTTTGCCGCGATGTTGAGCGCCGCCGAGCCCGACATGGACAAGCCCGCGATGGCGGAGCGTCCGTCGCCGTGGAACTCATGCTCCATGACGTAGGGAAGCTCCTGCGAGTAGTACGTCACCCACTTGTTCATGCCGAATTCCTTGTCCGTGCGGCGCCAGTCCGCGAACTGGGAGCCCCGGCCACCGACGGCGGAGACAACGTTGACCGGCTTGTCCGCGAAGAAGTCCTCATAGTTGGTCTGGGTGTACCAAGTGGAGCCGAACTCGCCGCCCTCGGAGCCCTGCATGAGGTAGACCGTCGGGCGCGGTCCGTCAACAGAAGGCTTCAAGTAGTAATTCGTGATGACGCGGTCCATCGACGGCGAGTAGATGTCGATTTGGTAGACGTTCTTTTCGATGTGTCGGGTCTCGACCAAGCGCGCGCCCGAGCCATCCGTGGTCGGGACATTTGTACCGTCCACCTTGGGCAGCACCGTTGAGGAGCCTTGCGGGAATTGCGAAGGCTCAAATCCCGGGGCGAGTCCAGACAGGACTTCCGAAGGCGCGAAGTTCGAGGACTGCGCGAGCGCCGGGGCGGCGGTCGACGCAGCAAGGAGCACAGTAGCGCAGGCTGCAGCCGCGCGGGAGAAAGTAAGAGGCATGGCAACGAATGTAGCCGGTGGCGGGGTTCTTTCCTAATGGCAGCACAGCAACAGTACCAAAGTTAACTTTAAATTCCATCCAGAATTGGAATAAAACTAAAGGTAACTTTAAATTGTTGTCGCCATTGGTGAAAATCTGAACTAAACTTTAAGTCATGACTCGCGCACATGAACTTCGCACCCGCAAGGACTACCTGCAGACATTGGTGGATTGGGACGCGGATCCGGCTACTAACGGTATGGTGAGAGTAATAAGTGGTGTGCGACGTTCGGGAAAGTCGTCTCTACTGGAGCTTTATAAGCAACACGTTGGTTCTGAAAAGGTCGTTTCTGTCAACTTTGAGGATTTTTCCACTCTGGGGCTTCGTGAAGCCCAGCGGTTTCACGAGGAAATGACGGCACGAATTGCAGCAACGGGGGCGACGCATCTTCATGTGGATGAGGTTCAGGAGCTCGACGATTGGTCACAGGTTATTAACTCGCTGCGGCTTCACGAGAATCTCACCATCACGGTGACGGGTTCGAATGCTTCCATGTTCGTGGGCGAGGGACTTACATACCTAGCTGGGCGTTATATACAGCTGGAGATGTTTCCTCTTTCGCTTCATGAGTACTCCTCTTTCGCTCCGGAAGCTCCTTCTCAGCCTTCGGCTCGTTACGCGGAATGGATGCGCGGTACGTTGCCAGCCGCGGCGCAAGTAGGATCTCCGAAAATCCGACGGGAGATCAACAACGCCATTTTCGACTCTATTTTCGCGCGCGACATTGCACTGCGAGGTGCAATTAAAGATCCTGACATCTTCATGAGGGTCGCGAGATTCGTATTCGATAATGTGGGCTCGCAGCTGTCGGCACACAAGATTGCCAATTACCTGACATCTGCGGGCGCAAAAACGACGCAACCAACGGTGGAGCGGTACCTCGGTCTTTTGGTCGATGCGCACATGCTCTATCGCTGTGACCGCTTTGATGTCCGTGGGAAAGCACATCTCAAAGGCGGTGCCAAGTATTATTTTGTCGACCCAGGACTGCGTGACGTGTTACTTGGAGCGAACTCGTCGAATGCCGGGCACGATCTGGAAAATATGGTCTATCTCGAGCTGCTTCGGCGGGGGTTCTCGGTTGCAGTTGGAAATGCGCCGCAGGGAGAAGTCGACTTCGTGGTGACGCGGGATAAGGAACGCTATTATGTGCAGGTCGCGCTCACGGCCTTGGATGATAAGACGCTGCATCGGGAGCTGTCTTCCTTCCGTGGCCTGCCCGCTGGCAGCCATTGCATTCTCCTCACATTCGATGCAATGCCTCTGAACACTGGAGAGGTAGTACATCTCCATGCCGCTGATTTCCTCGACGGCGCCCCGTTGCGTTAGGCCAGCAGGTCCCTAATCGCCGCTGCATCGAGCGCTGCCCCGCCGGTCGCGGAACCGGTGGGCTCGAGGAAGGCGCTGGACAGCGCGCGCTTGGTGTCCTGGAGGGCGACGACCTTGTCCTCGATGGTGTTCGCGGAGACCAGCCGATAGACCGTGACGGGCTGCGTCTGGCCAATGCGGTGGGCGCGGTCGATGGCCTGGGCCTCCGCTGCCGGATTCCACCATGGGTCAGCGACGATGACGTAGTCCGCCTGCGTGAGGTTGAGGCCCACGCCGCCGGCCTTCAAGCTAATGAGGAAGACCTGCGTGTTACCTTCCGTGAACGCGCGGATCGCGGCGTCGCGGTCGCGCGTGCCGCCGTCGAGGTAGGAGAAGGAAACTCCCTCGGCCTCGAGGCGGGCACGAATCTCCGCGAGGTAGCTCGTGAACTGACTGAAGATGAGTACGCGGTGTTCCTCGGCTAGGATGTCGCGCAGGAGCCCCGTCATCGCGTCGAGCTTGGAGCTGGGTGCACCGGACTCGGGTTCCACGAGCGTCGGCGAAATCGCGAGCTGGCGCAGACGGGTGAGCGCGGCGAGCACCTCGACGCGGTTGGACTCGGGATCCTCGGTGAGCAGGCGAAGCACGCGCTGGCGCTCGCGGGCGAGGTGCACGTCGTACAGGTTGCGATGCGCGGGCGCGAGCTCCACCGGCACGACCTGCTCTTGGATGGGCGGCAGGTCGAGCGCGACGTCAGCTTTGCGCCGACGCAGCAGGAACGGCTCGACGCGGCGGCGCAGCTCCGCCATGCGCGTCTTGGACAGCTCTGTGTCGTTGCCTGCGATGGGCTTTTCGAAACGTTCACGGAACTGCTGGAAGCTCCCCAACAAACCGGGCGCGGCGAGGGAGAATTGGCTCCATGCGTCTTTGAGCGAGTTCTCAATCGGTGTACCCGTCACCGCGTAGAGCACCGGCGCCTGCAGGTCGCGCACCGCTGCGTAGATCTTGGATGTCGGGTTCTTCACGTTCTGTGCCTCGTCGAGAACCACGCCCGCCACGCCCAATGCCTGGTACTCGGATGCCTCGAGACGCAGAAGCGTATACGAGGTGACGAGCACATCCGCAGACTCCGCCAGAGATGCCAGAGAATCCTGGCGTCGTTTCACCGTCGCTTCCACCACCGTCACCCGCAGTGACGGCGCGAATTTCGCGGCCTCGGCCTTCCAGTTGGAAACTACGGACGTCGGCGCCACGACCAACCAGGGACCGGCGCCAGAATCGAGGATCATCGACAAAATCTGGATGGTCTTGCCCAAGCCCATGTCGTCAGCCAACACGCCGCCGAATCCACGCCGCCGCAGGCTTGCCAGCCAGCGGAAACCGTCTTCCTGGTATGGGCGCAGCGTCGCGTCCAACGCAGCCGGCACGTCGAACGAGGGCAGCTCCGTGTGCGCTGCTGCCACGACCTTGTCGAGCCACGCGCGCTCATCGACCTGGAGCGCGTCGAGCTCGCCCAGCTGCTCCCACCAGTCCACGCGCGTCTTCGGCACGCGGACGGCGTTGCGGCGGGCGTCGGAAAGCCCCTGCGCGTCCTCGAGGAGCTGCGCGAACTTATCGAACTGCGGGGAGTCGAGGTGTGCGTAGTGCCCGTTCACGATGAGGATGCGCGCCTGCGAACGCAGCGCTCGGATGACCTCCGCGAGCGGCACGCCCTGCCCGTCGACACGGACTTCCATCGACAAGTCGAGCCAGTCCTTGTCCTGGCCCTTGAGTCCCGCGTGGAGATCGATGGACTCGGCCGTCTCCAGCCCGAGGAGCTCCCGCGCGCCGGGCGACAACCGTGCATCGACATCCGCGGCTTCCAGCTGCGGCAGCGTCTCATGCAGGAATTCCATGAGTTCTGCGCCGATCATCTCGCGGTCCGTGAGGTTGAAGCTTTCCAGGCCCGCCAGCAGCTCGCTTTCCGATTCCCCGTTGCGCGTCGGGTCCGCTTCCGTCCCCAGCGCGTACGTGCGCCCGTTGGAGTAGGCGAAGCGGAACTCGACGGCCCCGCGCAACAGGTGGGCCGTGGCCGTGACAAACGCCCGCACCACGGGCGGTGCCGGTGGCGTGGGCACAAACGACTCGTCCGGACTGCTCCACCCGGTTGCACGCAGTCGCGGCAGGAACTTCTCTTCGAATTCGGCGCGGCCCTCCGGCGGCACCGTGATGGGGCGGCGGGCTTCCCGTAGGCGCTGCCATTCCGCTGGTGCGCGGTGCCGGAAGCGTCCCAGGTTCAGGTACCCGTCATCATCGAACCATGCCGCACCGCGCGCCTCATATCCCAGAATGAGTGGGGGATGGTCGCCGGACTCTACGATCGCGGCGTCCATGCGCAGCCCCTCATCATTCTCGGTGACGTACACGGTTGGGGTGAGCGGCTCTTCATGGAGGATGACGAGCCCTCCGTCTGCCGTGGTGAGCTCGATGCCGTGCTCCTGGGCTTCGTCGAGAAGCGCAAAGAACTTGGGACTGCGGAGACTCCGCAATGACTGAGGCTGGCTATGAATGTCGTAAGAACCAGCCTCGGAAAGAATTTCAATGAGTCGGTCGCGGTCTCGTTCTGCGACGGGATGACCGGTGCCGTTCTGCAGCTTAGCCAGCGTCATGTCAGAGCTCACCCACCCGCGTCCGTTTTTACGCGGTCGGCCGCCGGTGACGCTGAGGTTGCGCAACACCGCATGATCCCCCACAACGTTAAAGTCGGTCTCGAAGACCACCGCGACTGGCGTGGCGGCCGAGGACTCTGCGGATTCCACAGGCAGGTATTCCTCTAACAATTCCTGCCACGTCGGCTCGCGTCGTACAGGCCGGCGGCGCCGTTCCCACCCCAGTACTTCGCTGAGCACCTCCCGTGTTTCGCGGAAGCTGTCCGTGCGTTCCACAAGGTGGTCAACAAACTCGCCGAACGCGCCCAACGGCTCGCGCTTGCCTATCTCGCGATAGTCAAGGTGGTGCTTGAGCGCCAGCGCCACCGCATGCTTGCACCGCTCGCCATATGGGCACGCGCACCACGAGTTAAATGCCGTGACCACCCCGTCGGTGCCCAGCGTGTAGTCGACCGTGACGAAGTACTCGTCCCCACGCGACCCGGTGCAATAGCCCGACACCTTGGCGCCCTCGCCTCGGGCAGCCTCGACGGACTCGATGCGCGCCGCATTCTGCGTGGCCAGCGCAACCCCGCGCTGGACGACCCGCGGGTCTACGAAGTTATTGAGTGTCTCGGTCCTCACACCGCACATGCTACGGGAGGGTGCCGACACGAGGTCGCTGACGGCGAAAGCGCTGCTAATTCATGGGGCGAGCGATGTGCCTATCTAACGCTAGAGAGAGCTGCGGGTTGCTCAAAATGCACCACCAGCCCGCGGCATAACTGCTCATCATGCCGGCCGTGCTCCAGCGGTCCCGCGAGCTGCTGGGTACCGAATTCATGCAGCGGATGAGCTGCTCCTCGGCGGGACTCGTGGGATGAATGACCCGATAGCCGGCATTGATATTGATAAACATGGACGCGCCCGCATAGGAGTCGATGACCTCGGTGAGGCTTGTCGAGGACAGTGCAGGCAGCGGTGTAACTTCTTGAGCGGACGCCGTAGTCGGGGCGAGCGCCGCGAGGGCAAGGAATGAGGCAGCGGCGGCCTGGGCGAGCCGTGCCGAGCAAGTGAGAGCAGACATTCTCTCATCATACTGGCGCCCCTGCTGCGGCGTTGTGGGATTCGAAAGAGGACCTTCATCTGCGCGTACGTTGCGTGTGCTGCGCCGAATCCGAGCATTCCGTATGCGCCGTCAGCGCTGCCGATGCCCCCTCGCGTGCCGCCGCCTGAATCGCGCCGGGCATCGTGCGTACTCTGATCATGAAGGGACTGGCCGAGGAGCTCGCAGAAAACGCTGGCAAGCCCGCCGAGTGGGGCTGGGAGCAGTTCACCAAGGACATCTCCTTGGGGCGCCTCTCCGAATCCGAGGACGTCGCCAAGATCATCGGATTCCTCGCTGGTCCTGACTCTGACTACATCACCGGCCAGACCATCATCGTCGACGGTGGCATGGTCTTCCACTAAACCGCAGGTCGACTATCCGTGAAATGATCGTTGGAAAACTTAGGTGCGCTGACATGACATGTGCTGTTCGCCAGAGTTTGGTGATGAGGGCGAAAGTAGGGCAGCCGCGTCCGGGGAGGATAGACCTAGCGAAGCGTATGAGACGAGAGGATTAGAGACCGCTCTAGCGCCATAGCCCTGCTCAAATAGTTCCACTGCTTGTTCACGCTGAGCCTGGCTCAACTTGCTGCTGGATGCATAGAAAACTCCCCACAATCTGGTTTCTGATTTTTCAGTCCGGATTATGGGGAGCAGTTCACTTTTGACACCTTTACGGTTAAAGCTGCGGAAAGCCCGCACCGCAGTAGGGGGCGCGGGATCTGGAAATTTCAGGCATATTTTGTTCGCCGAGGGTGTGCTGCGGCTCTGAATTCTTTAGAGCCATTCAGCGCTGGGGAAGCGACCGCCCGTGACAAAATATATGATCCCGATAACAACCCAAATTATCCAAGCGAACAGTAGAGGGGATAATCCGGCAAGAATAGAAAATGCAACAAGCAACCACGATTGGCTTTTGTATGCAAGGACTCCAGCTGCTACACCTATGGGTACGGTAATGATGTAATACGGCATGGTCCCTTCCGGAAAAATGGAAGGAAAAAGATACGGGAACGCAATCGCAGTTGTTGAGAGTAAAGCTGAGAGAAGTTTACTTAACTTTAGGCTCTTGTTGCTTTTGTGCCTGTTCATTTCTTTCTCCTTCCTGGACCGTTGGGGACCCACTATGCTAATGGATTGCACGGGGCGGAATTGAAATATGTAGCAATAGCAAGGGCCATCGCGTTTTCTCCGACTCCATTGAATTTGCCCCGGTTTTTACGAATTCCTTGAACCAGCTCCCTGTCGCATGAGCAAGCGAAGTATCCTCGCGAACCATAGCATTTATCATGCTTTTGGCAGAGAGAGTCGAGAGTATTGATTGGGGCACCCGGACCACTGTGCCCTGGGCCGCACCAGTTTCCATACCCAGGCATGTCGCGCGTTTCAAGGCTATATATCATGACCTCGTTATTGTCGGCTACGCGGTTGAGGTTTTCTCCTGCGACGAGTAAATAATGCGACGCATTTTCTTCTTTGGCTTTTTCGGTGTCGAAATGGCGTTGCCCGTCCGCCCGATATACGAGGTAGTGAGACAGTGTGGCCATCGCAGTATCAAAATCTGTTGACTCTGATACCTCGCTTGCAGGGATTGCTAAAGCTTGATTGCCAACTAAGTTTTTGTCTTGCGTGCTATCAGCTGGGGATGCGGCGGATACTGTTGGGGTGGTCTCCAAGGCAAAACTTCCGGTGGGGGTAGCGAATATTGTTGCGGCTACAACAAGAACGGGAAAGACTTTTTGGAATGTATTCTTCAACTTCATTTCCTTAATTCTCTTGTCAATCTGGTTTTGTCGAGGAAATTACTGAAGAATTCAATAGATGGCAATACTTTTACCCAAATTTTCATGAACTTTTGTCTTGTAGTGTGCTGCTTTATCGTTCCAGCAGCCGTTCGATGAGCTGTACCGTGGCGCGATACCACTAAAAACCCAATCGAGAAATGCACCATCATAATCACTTTGTTTTGGGTCATTGCTGTGTCTAGCATCAAACTTATATGGGACCTTGCAAGTTGGAAGGGGGCGGCTTCGCCGTTAGTGAGCAGATGGGTCTTCAACAACCGTCTCTTATCCCCAATAATGTATGCCAGGTTTGTGCAGCCCGCTCGTTTGTCAGCGGTCGTGACCCGCGGCGAGGCGCTGCTCGGCACGCTCGCGCCAAGCAGCTGCAGCGTCAGTGCCGCGCTGCTTGGCGACGGCCTCCTCAAACACGCCCGGATGGGCGTACACGATGAGCGCGCCGACGTGTCCGAAGCCGAGCGAGGTGAGCGCCGCGGCTTTCACGCTGCGGCCCGAGGCTGCCAGATCCAGCGGCGAACGCAGCCACACCAGGTTCTTCGCCTTCGGTGCGATGAGCGGATCAACGCAGTCCAGCGAGACGTTGGCGGGGATGCGCCCGGTGCGGAAGACGTCGATGATACCGCCGGTCTGGAAGAGCGCGGCACCCGCCTTGGAGGGACTCGCCTTGCACGTCGTCGATGCCGCCGGCGACCACGACGTCGGCTTTACCCAGCGCAATCTTGCTGCATAACCCAGATAAAGATCCAGCCCACTCTCGACTAGGTCGAGGCGGGCTGAACGATCAAATGAAGCTCATCACGGCGCACGACACCCCGCCAGACGGACGAACAAATGAGCAGGCAGCGAATGCGGTTTAATGGACGGTGTCAAGTTTTCGTGGCTGGGTGAATTTCTTTGCATCATCAATCGCATGAAGAAATCGCGTACATCGTGTAGGCTCACACGCAGCACTAACAGCCCGAAAGAAGAACAAGAAAGCATAAAGGAGGCGAACCCGCGATGATGACCTTTAACAATCAGCCGCTCGGACGCTTCTTTAAGCAACTCTTCTAACAGGCTGACTTGACCATTTCCCGGGAAAGCGGCCCTGCTTATCCCGGACGTTGGTGCCAGCCGCGCGACCCGCGCGCAAACCTATAAGTCAGCCGCCCAAGCAGGCCCTTTCTCACGAACTGCGCTATTAAAGCGCAGAGAAAGGCTCTCTTATGCGCCTGCACAACTTCGCCTCCATTGTTGAAGACAAGACGGTGGCGCAGGCACAACTCGTCGCTGACCTGCCCTTCGTCTACCCACACGTGGCGCTCATGCCTGATGCCCACTTTGGCAAGGGCTCCTCGGTCGGCACCGTTTTCGGCACGCTGCGTGCCGTCATCCCGGCGGCCGTCGGCGTGGACATCGGCTGCGGCATGATTGCCGTGCGGACCCACCTTACGCACGCGGATATCCAGGACTTCGCTCTCGAGGACCTGCGCACCGCGGTCGAAGACTCCATTCCACTCTCGCCCGGAAACTACAACGGCTGGATCATGGACCCGCGCACCGAGGCCCGCACGCGCGAGCTCGCGCAGCTGGCCCAGGACACCGGCGTGGACCTTAGCCATTCGAAGCATTGGCGCCAGCAGTTGGGCAGCTTGGGCGGCGGCAACCACTTCATCGAGCTGTGTCTCGACGAAGAAGACCGCGTCTGGCTGTTCCTGCACTCCGGCTCGCGCGGCGTGGGTAACAAGATTGCGCAGAAGCACATCAAGGCCGCGCAGCGCCACTGCGAGAAGCACTGGATCCAGCTTGCGGACAAGGACCTGGCCTACCTCGTCGAGGGCACGGAAGAGTTCGACTCCTACATTGCGGATCTGCACTGGGCACAGCACTTTGCGCTGCTCAATCGCGATGAGATGATGGACCGCTTCCTCGACTGCGTCGCCACTTGGTCCGGCGCGGATCGCGAGAACCTCGAGCTCGAGCGCATCAACTGCCACCACAACTACACCCAGCGCGAGAACCACTACGGTAAGAACGTGTGGCTCACGCGCAAGGGCGCCATCAAGGCGGATGAGGGCGACCGCGGTCTCATCCCCGGCTCGATGGGCACCGCCAGCTACGTCGTGGAAGGCAAGGGCTACGCGCCGGGCCTCAAGTCTGCGCCGCACGGCGCAGGTCGCGTCATGTCGCGCACCCAGGCCAAGGCCCGCTTCACCGAGGCGGACCTTGCCGCACGCATGGAAGGCATCGTCTATCGTCCCGGTGCCGAGTTCGTCGATGAGATTCCGGACGCCTACAAGGACATCGACCGCGTGATGGCCGATGCCACCCAGCTCGTTGAGGTCAAGCACACCCTGCGCCAGATTCTCAACGTTAAGGGCACCTAACCTGCGCCATGATGGGACCGTCACTTTGAGTGACGGTCCCTTTTGCGCTTTCCGATGCCCCCTCCTGCAGCGTCGCACCAGCACGATGCTTTGCCTTATGTAAGGAAACGAAGCGCGTGACTACTAATGATTACTGCTTATTTATCGCGAAGGGCTGGAACCGCTCGGCCGGTCGGAGGTGAAAGCCGAGTATTAAACTGCGTCGAGGCGAGTTGGCGTTCAGCATCGTCGACCAACATGAAAACATCGTCAGCGAAGTAACCGAGAAGCCCGCCCACACCGATGACTTTTTTACGCAGAATGCCAGCGTCGGTGAGTGAATCGAGAGCATCTCGGGCCGTGCTTGTCGATGAAATCCCCAGCTCGGACTTCACGATGGGCACCGTGACCAAAGGCATGGCAGGTAGTTTCTTGAGCAGTTGGAACTCTGTCGAATTCGATTTCAATGCGCGTTTGCTTCCTTGCGCAGTGCGGTGGTGATTGACCTTGTCCATCCATTCTGCTTCTAGGGCGGCGACGCTATCCGCAAGTTCAGCTGCTTTGGTGGTGGCGACTTGTGCAGCCTCGACGAAGAAAGAGATCCATGCCAGCACGTCACCCTCGCGGAATTTCGTGAGTCCGTCGACGTAACGGTCACCGAGCATTGCCAGAACCATACTGACGGGGAGAACCGCAGCATCGGTGAGCCCTCTGCGCTGCAAAAGCGCGTGAATCATGGCTCGCCCCACACGTCCATTCCCGTCCGGGAATGGGTGGATGGTCTCGAACTGTGCATGAACGAGTGCTGCTTGAACGAGCGCGGCGTGGTCTGCCCCGTTGAAGTATTCAATGAGATCGTCGAGGAGTCCTGGGACTTGTACAGGAGGCGGGGGGACAAAAGCCGCATCGATGGGGTGATAGTCAGACCCACCAATCCAGTTTTGAGTAGTACGTACTCCTTGCAAAGGCTTTTCTGCAACGAGCGCTGTCTGCATTGCAACAATGTCATCCAGGACCAGCTCGTCTTTGTAAGCCAAGTCTGCATTGATGGTGTCGAGGATGGCGACATTGCGGGCGACAGCTGTTGCGGATTCTTTGAATCCCCGAATTTCGGCATCTGATTCACGCGCGAGGATCGCCATGGCCACTTTGTCGGAGTTGGGAGCGATTCCTTCGATCCGGGAGGAGGCGACGGCCTCAGATCGGAGCAGGAGTCGCGCAACTCCTTCAAGGGAGTGGGTATTGTCTCTCATCCCGAGATTGTGAATCTCCCGCTCGATGCGAACGATACGTCGCGAGAGCTCGGACGGAAGCTTCAACGACATGCCTGCAAGTGGATCGGGAACGAAAGCATGATACTTCCCGCCTTGCTTGGCGCGTCGAGAAAGACCGCTGCCATCAGCGGGGATCCATTCCAATTCGACTGTCTTTGCCGCAGCTGACTCCTCTCATGCGCTTGGGGTATTGGGGATAAGACTTATCCCGGTAGATCGATATCCTAGTTTACCGGGATAGCTGTTATCCCGGTGGACTGCGAGCGCAATGCGCCAGATACTCGGACCTGACCCCCGTTTGGTAGACACCTGATATCCAGCCCGGTTGGGTTGGGAAGAAAGGTAATCTAC
>OKFN01000012.1_pt1 | contig 89912 bp, 86 predicted proteins | sample 1614661 | NCBI WGS metagenome assembly OKFN01 (sample SAMN04436961, study PRJEB24849) | human gut metagenome | biome: human gut; feature: NICU; material: stool | host: Homo sapiens | place: USA: Saint Louis, MO | collected 2012-10-09 | reverse complement strand
CACCAACCAAACACCTAGCCCGGTCAGCACAATCACGATCACCACAAAGTAGTAATAAAGTACATTGGCACACTATTGAGTTCTCAGACATCATTCGTATCGAATTCAACTGCTTCTATGAAGCACTTTCCTTCGAACGGCTGGAGTTCACATCCTAGTCAACATGTTTAGAACTTGTCAACCCGGTGTTAATCTCCGTGTCATCCGCTTGCCGCGGCCCCTCGAATTAATATACGCACGGCTACAACACTTGACAAATCGCCTGCTTAAAAGCGAAAACCGCCCACCGATGGTGGACGGTTTTCAACGCACGCTGTGAAGGAGTTGTTCAACTCCTCTTAACGAGCGCTACGCAAGACGAGCGCCAGCGAAGTTCTTCTTTCCGCGGCGCAGCACCAACCAGGCACCGTGCAGCAGGTCTTCCGAGGATGGCTCCCAGTCTTCCGACTCAACGCGCTGGTTGTTGATGTATGCGCCGCCTTCCTTGATGGTGCGGCGTGCAGCACCCTTGGAATCTGCCAAGCCAGAGGCAACAAGCAAGTCAACGGCAGTACGCGGCTCGCCCTCACCAATCTCTGCAACGGTGGTTTCAGAGAGTGCACCTGCCAGAGTCTTCTCATCCAGGTCGCTCAGCTCGGCCTTGCCGAACAACGCTTGTGCCGCAAGCTCCACAGCCTTGGTGGCGTCTTCGCCATGGACGAGGTTCGTCATCTCCTGCGCCAAGCGGCGTTGAGCAGCGCGCTTGAATGGCTCTTCGGCCACGGCCTTCTCGTATTCTGCGATCTCCTCCTGGGTGAGGAAGGTAAACCAACGCAGGTAATCGATGACCACAGTATCGCCTGCATTAAGGAAGTACTGGTACCAAGAGTAAGCAGAGGTCTTCTCCGGATCCAGCCAGAGCTTGCCGCCACCGGTGGACTTACCGAACTTCTGGCCCGATGCATCAGTTACCAAAGGCACGGTCAGTGCATGAACCTTGGCGTTATCCATACGACGGTTCAAATCAACACCGGAGACAATGTTGCCCCACTGATCGCCACCGCCAATTTGCAGCACACAGTCGTATTCGCGGTGCAGGTGAACGTAGTCATTCGACTGCAGAAGCATGTACGAGAACTCCGTGTAAGAGATGCCGTCAGACTCAAGGCGACGCTTCACGGTGTCGCGGTCCAACATTGTGTTGAGGGAGAAGTTCTTTCCCACGTCGCGCAGGAACTCAATGACGGACATGTTCATGGTCCAATCCGCGTTGTTGACCATGATCGCAGGGTTGTCGCCCTCAAAGTCTACGAAGCGGCGCAGCTGCTTCTGGATTGCCTGCAGATTCTGTTCAATGGTCTCCATGCTGAGCATGGAACGCTCCCCCACGTCTCGAGGGTCACCAATGGTGCCCGTGGCACCGCCGGCCACAGTGATCGGACGGTGGCCGAATTGCTGGAAACGGCGCAGCATGATCATCGGCACCAGGTGGCCCGCATGCAGTGAGTCGCCAGTTGGGTCGAATCCGCAGTACAGCGTGATGGGCTTCTCGCACTCGTCACGCAGAGCCTCGAGATCGGTGGACTGGTTAATGAGGCCGCGCCAAAACAGCTCATCGATGATATTCATAAAAGACTTTCTTGATTAGAAGGTTGTGCTCGAAGAACACGAACCACGTGCAACTTGTACTAGGACTTGCCACGGAGCTGCGGCTTTGAAAATTAGGACTCGTGTGCGGAGTACGGAGGCCAAGCCTGCGCATGGTCAACGAGCATCACTGGGATTCCGTCCTCAATGGGATAGGCCACGCCTAGACGCTCATTGACCAGAACTTCTTTGTCCTCGATATAGGTCAACGGGCCCTTGTCTTGTGGGCAGACCAAAATCTCTAGCAGTTGTGGATCAAGACTCATGGCGTTCATCCTACATCTCCGCACTACAGAGAGCGGCGTCGGCCCGCGAATACCTCGGAGGTAACTAACAAACAAAGAAAAGCCGACCATCCCCGAAGATTTCGAGATGGCCGGCAAGGTTAAGGCTAGTTGGCCGGAATAACCGGGGTCTGAGCCCACGCGCGGGACTGCGCGGAAAGCTCGTCCACGCGCTGACGTTGTTCGGCAACGCGCACTCCGGCGGTTCCGCCCTTGGTCGAGCGGGAGGCCACAGCACCGTCAATGGTGAGGACTTCGCGCACGGCAGGCAGCAGGCGCTTGTCGACGCCGGCGAGTTCCTCGTCGGTGAGATCCACCAGATCCACTCCCCGCTTCTCTGCAATCTGAACGCAGGCACCGGATGCTTCGTGCGCCTCTCGGAACGGCACACCTTGGCGCACCATCCACTCAGCTAGATCGGTAGCCAGCGTGAAGCCACGCGGAGCAAGTTCACGCATGCGGTCTTCGTGGAAGACAAGGGTGGAGACCAGACCGGTCATAGCGGGCAGCAGGAGGTTGAGCTCGGCCACCGAATCGACGATGGGCTCCTTGTCCTCTTGCAGATCGCGGTTGTAGGCCAAAGGCTGTGCCTTCAACGTCGCAAGCAGACCGGATAGGTTGCCGATGAGACGGCCCGTCTTGCCACGGGTCAGCTCGGCGACGTCGGGATTTTTTTTCTGTGGCATGATGGATGAACCGGTTGACCATGCGTCATCCAAGGTGACGTAGCCGTATTCCGGCGTGCACCAATAGATGATTTCCTCGGCCAGGCGCGACATGTCCACCGAGATTTGAGCCAACACGAAGGCGGTCTCAGAAGCGAAGTCACGAGAAGCAGTACCGTCCAAAGAGTTCTCTGCGGAGGAATCGAAGCCGAGTTCCTCTGCGATTGCCTCTGGATCCAGGTGCAGCGAGGAACCAGCGAGGGCGCCCGAGCCATACGGGGAAACCGCAAGGCGCTTGTCTAGGTCGCGGATGCGATCGACGTCGCGAAGCAGCGGCTGGGCATGTGCCAGCAACTGGTGCGCGAGAAGAATCGGCTGCGCGGCCTGCGAGTGCGTCTTGCCCGGCATAATGGCATCCGGGTGAACAGCCGCCTGCTTGGACAGCGCGTCAACCAGGTCGGTGACCTGAATAGCGATGTCGCGAACCGCGTCGCGCACCCACATCCGGAACAACGTAGCCACCTGGTCGTTACGGGAACGACCAGCACGCAGACGTCCGCCTACCTCTGGGCCAACAATGTCAATGAGCCCGCGCTCCATGGCGCCGTGCACATCCTCGTCGGTCGGCAGCGGGCCGAACTCACCGGAGGCCACCTTCTCCCCCAGCTCGGTCAAGCCGGAAAGCATGGTCTCAAGGTCGGCGTCGGAAAGCAGCCCTGCTTTATGCAGAACCTTGGCGTGCGCCTTGGATGCTAGAACATCGTAAGGTGCCAGCACCCAGTCGAAGTGAGTGGACACGGACAGGGCAAACATCGCCTCGGAAGGGCCGCCGGAGAAGCGGCCACCCCACAGTGCGCCCTCGTTGATCTTGTGCATTTTTACTTTCCGGTTGGGAAACCGCCGTCGCGGTCACGCTGGTTAGAAATCTGGGTGGACAGGCCGTGCAGCTGGACAAAGCCCTTGGCTGCAGTCTGGTCGAAGGAATCGCCTGTGTCGTAGGTTGCCAGATCGAAGGAGTACAGCGACTGGCCAGAGCGGCGACCGTTTACGGTAGCGGTGCCTGCGTGCAGAACCATGCGGATATCGCCCGAGACGTTCTCCTGGGAGGACTCGACGAATGCATCCAAGGAGCGCTTCAGCGGGGAGTACCAGAGACCGTCATAGACCTCCTCGGCCCAGCGAGCGTCAGTCAGACGCTTGTAACGCGCCAGCTCGCGCTCGACGGTGACGTCTTCCAGAGCCTCGTGTGCCTTGATGAGAACGATTGCGCCTGGGGCCTCATAAACCTCGCGGGACTTAATACCGACCAAGCGGTCCTCGACCATGTCCAAACGGCCAATGCCCTGTGCACCTGCACGGCGGTTGAGCTCCTCGATTGCCTGCAGGACGGTGACTGGCTTGCCGTCGATAGCTACTGGCTTGCCCTTCTCGAAGGAGATGACAACCTCATCCGGAGCGTTACCCAGTGCTGGGTCCTCGGTGTAGGCGTAGAGGTCCTTTGTCGGCGGGTTCCACAGATCCTCCAGGAAACCGGTCTCCACTGCACGGCCCCATACGTTCTGGTCGATGGAGAATGGCGAGGATGCGGACTGCTCGATTGGCAGGTTGATCTCCTCAGCGAAGGCGATAGCCTTGTCGCGGGTCCATGCGTAGTCACGTGCCGGAGCAATGATTTCCAGGGAAGGATCGAGAGCACGGAAGGAAACCTCAAAGCGAACCTGGTCGTTGCCCTTACCGGTGCAGCCGTGGGAAACGTGGGTTCCGCCATGCTCCTGAGCAGCCTTGACCAGGTGCTTGGTGATGAGCGGGCGGGAGATTGCAGATACCAGCGGGTACTGCTTCATGTACATACCGTTTGCCTTGATGGTCGGCAGGCAGTACTCCTCGGCAAACTCGTCCTTTGCGTCGATGACGATCGACTCAACCGCACCACAATCGAGTGCACGCTGGCGTACGGACTCCATGTCCTCGCCGCCCTGACCGAGGTCAAGGGAGACGGCGACAACGTCGCCACCGGTCATCTTGGACAGGTATGGAATGGCGACGGACGTATCCAGTCCGCCAGAGTAAGCGAGCACTACGCGTGCAGTCATGATGAATCTCCTTGAGGGTTACTCGTCCGAAGTGCTTCGTCCGAGTGATTCTGTAGATTTCTGTGGGTTTTACTGAAGTAGAATTAATATTATACGACTAACCCTATAAAACTTAAATGGCGCGGGAAGTAAGTTTTAAGGCCAGCTCTTCCCCGGTTGTTCCTTCGCGTGCGAGAACAAAGATAGTGTCGTCACCAGCGATACAGCCAACGACGTCGCTAAGCCCAACGCGATCAATGAACGAAGCGAGGTACTGTGCGGCACCGGCCGGAGTACGCAGCATTGCGATATTTCCGGAGTGATCGTGGGAAACAACCAACTCTTCAAGCATACGGCGCAGTTTCTCACGCGGACCGTTCACTTGGTCTTCGAACTGCTCGAGCTCGCCGCCGACCATATAGAAGGAGCGGCCGCTATCGCGCTTAACCTTCTTCGCACCTAGCTCGTCCAGGTCGCGGGACAACGTTGCCTGCGTGATGTTGATTCCTTCATCGAGGAGCAGCTCAGAAAGCTGTACCTGACTAGTCACCCTGGTGCGGTCCAAGATCTCCAGGATCTTGGCCTGGCGAGCATTGCGAGTGGTTGGTGTCGTGGTCATGTCTTAAGCGTTCTCCTTGTTATAAGCGAGTAGCCACACGAGCAAAGCCTTCTGCGCGTGCAGACGATTCTCCGCCTCGTCAAAGACACGGGACTGCGGTCCATCGATTACCTCGGCGGAAACCTCACTGCCGCGATAAGCCGGCAAGCAGTGCAGGAAAATAGCATCATCCTTAGCCATTGCCATGACGTCGGCATTGACCTGATAAGGAATAAAAGGCGTACGGCGATCGAGCCCGTCAGCCTCCTGCCCCATTGAGACCCAGGTATCCGTGATGACGACGTCTGCGCCGCGCACAGCCTCGAGCGAGTCCGTTACGGTGATGGAGCCACGCTGCCGTGCGCGATCGACGAATTCCTGCTGGGGTTGGAATCCCTCCGGCGCGATAATCCCCACTTCCATGCCAGCGGTGGCAAATCCCAGCATGTAGGAGTTAGCCATGTTGTTGTTGCCGTCGCCGAGGTACACCGCCTTGCGGCCCTTCAGGTCGCTGAAGTTCTCACGGCAGGTCAGCAAATCCGCCAGGATCTGGCACGGGTGCAGGTCGTCGGACAAGGCATTCACGATGGGAACCGTGGCGGTCTCAGCCATCTCGAGGAAGTTTTGGTGGTCATACGTGCGCCACACGATTGCCTCCACAAAACGCGAGAGCACTGCCGCGGTGTCCTGGTACGTCTCCCCCTTGCCCATCTGCGTGGACTTGGTCTCGGTAACGATGGCATGTCCTCCCAAGTGGGCAATGCCTGCTTCGAAGGAGAAACGGGTACGCGTTGAAGTCTTATCGAACAAGACGGCCACTGATTTAGGGCCTTCGAGTGGCCGTTCTGAAAATGGTTCGGCCTTCAGCTTGAGGGCGAGGTCAAGGACCTCGGCCTGCTCAGCAGGCGACAAATCATCGTCCGCTAGAAAGTGCCGCACACTCATGCACATACCTCCATTACAGCGAGGAGACGTTCAAGTGCCAAAGCGATCTCCTCGTCACTGATGACCAAAGGCGGGGTCAAACGCACAACGGACTTGTTTGGGGCGTTCAGAATCAGTCCCTGTTTGAGTCCCTCCGCGACGACTTCCTTAGCCACCGGCTTATTTAATACAACACCAAGCATAAGCCCTCGGCCACGTGTGCTGTCTACGAGTCCCGACTTTTCTACGCCTTTTGCCAGTTTTTCGCCCTTGCGGGTGACCTCAGTGAGGAACTCGGAATCAATTTCATCCAGCACGGCGTTCGCTGCAGCGCAGGATACAGGGTTTCCGCCGAAGGTCGTGCCATGGCTGCCGGGCTGGAAGAGATCCTTGGCAGCTCCCCTAGCGATGGTCGCGCCGATAGGAAGGCCAGCACCCAAACCCTTCGCCATCGTTACGACGTCGGGAAGCACGCCCTCATGCTGGAACGCAAAAAAGTCGCCGGTCCGTGCAACGCCTGTTTGCACCTCGTCAACCATCATGAGGATGCCGTACTCATCGCATAGCTCGCGCACAGCCTTGAGGAATCCGTCCGGAGCCGGAATCACTCCGGTTTCGCCCTGGATGGGCTCCAGAATGATAGCCGCAGTATCTTGCGGATCCTGTTCCACCAAAGTGCGCAGGTAGTCGATGTCGCCGTAGGTGTAGAACTCCACCCCGCCGGGGAATGGCTCGAAGGCATTGCGCTTACTCGGCTGCCCAGTCATGGCCAAAGAACCCATGGTGCGGCCGTGGAAACCGTGGTGCGCGGCGAGAATCCGGCGGCGGCCGGTCAAGCGTGCAAGCTTGAATGCCGCCTCGTTTGCTTCCGCGCCGGAATTGCAGAAGAAAACGCGGGCATCCCTGTCACCGATGCGTTCAATGAGCTTGCCTGCCGCATTCACCACTGGCTCGCTTGCAAAGAGGTTGGACACGTGGCCAACCTTGGCCACCTGTTCGCTGACTGCCTGCACTACCGCTGGGTGCCCGTACCCCAACGAGTTCACTGCGATGCCAGCGAGCATGTCGATGTAGGTTTTGCCCTCTTCGTCGGTGAGGGTAGCGCCCTTGCCGGATACGAACGCCACCGGCGGGGTTCCGTAGGTGTTGGTGATGACCTGGCCCCACTTCTCTGTTAGGTTACTCATGCGTTGTCGTCCTTCCTGAAGACGGTGCCCGCTGGGTAGTCTTCCCGCTTGTAGTTGTCAGGCAGCACCATCGTTCCGATACCACCCATGGTCAGCAGCTCGAGGAGAACTGCGTGTGCGATGCGTCCGTCAATAACGTGCGCAGCGCTGACTCCCCCGCGGACTGCATTGAGGCACGATTCCATCTTGGGGATCATGCCGCTGTCCAGGCCTGGAAGCAGGGCCTCCAACTGGCCACATTCAATCTTCGACACCAGCGAGTCCCTGCTGGGCCAATCGGTGTAGAGTCCCTCAACGTTGGTGAGGATCACCATGCGCTCTGCTCCCACTGCCTTGGCGAGTGCGCCGGCAGCCGTGTCCGCATTGATGTTATAAACCGCGCCGTCTGCGCCTGGCGCAATGGTCGAAACCACCGGGATACGCCCGGATTCGACGATGTCCATCACCGCTGCCGGGTTGACGTCAATGATGTCTCCGACCATGCCGATGTCGGTGAGCTCGCCTTTAATGTCCACCAAGCGCTTGGTGGCGGTGAAAAGGCCGGCATCCTCACCGGAGGTTCCCACTGCATATGGCCCGTGCGAGTTGATGAGATTGACCAATCCGCGGCCGACCTGCCCAAAGAGCACCATGCGCACGACGTCCATAACCTCAGGCGTCGTAACGCGGAAGCCGCCCTTAAATTCGCCTTCGATGCCGAGTTTGCCGAGCATTTCATTAATCTGTGGGCCGCCACCGTGGACAACGATGGGCTTTGCGCCAACCGTACGCAGGAAGACCATGTCGGCCGCAAACGCCGCCTTGAGTCGGTCATCCACCATGGCGTTGCCGCCGTACTTGATCACCACGACCTTGTCCCGGAAGTGCTGCAACCAGGGCAGCGCCTCGGCCAGGACGTTGGCCCGATCTTGATTCGTGAGCCCCTGAAGCATGACTATTTCCTTGCTTTCCTTTTATGAGCTGTATGCGGAGTTGATTTCGACGTATGCGTGGGACAAGTCGGTGGTACGCACAAACGCCCTGCCCGGTCCGCCTGTTCCCAGGTCGACGCGGACATCGATGTCGGCGCCGGACAGATCGACGTCACGAGCACCCGGCGCACCGGTCGAGGCCAGGCACACAGGCTGATCGTTGAAGTACACGGAGATGTTGTCTGGGTCCATGTCAGCATCAGCCATTCCCACCGCTGCGAGCACGCGGCCCCAGTTGGGATCAGAGCCGAACATAGCGCACTTGAACAGGTTGTCGCGCCCCAAGGTACGCGCAGCGTTGAGAGCTTGTGCGTCGCTGCCGGTTCCCTCGACGGTGATGCGCACGCGCTTAGTCACACCCTCGGCGTCTGCTTGGAGCTGATCCGCGATGTCAGCGCACACTGCCAACGCTGCCGCGTTGAGCTCTTCTTGGCTGGGTTCCACGCCGGAAGCACCCGATGCCATCAGGATGACGGTGTCATTGGTCGAGGTGGAACCGTCCACGTCCAAGGTGTTGAAAGTCTGATCGGAGGCTTGCTGCAAGGCCTTCTGCAGAGCCTCCGGGCTGGCCACCGCGTCAGTGGTCAAGCACACCAGCATCGTGGCCAGGGACGGGGCCATCATTCCCACGCCCTTACCCATTCCGCCAAGGACCCATCCCTCGCCACGAGTCACGGCCTCCTTGGAAACGGTGTCCGTGGTCATGATGGCTGTCGCCGCTGCGCTCGAGTGCTCAGCACTGGTGCCGATTGACTCGACCACCACGTCAATGCCTTTGAGGACCTTGTCCATAGGCAAAGGTTCGCCGATGAGACCGGTCGAACACACGGCTACGTCACTGCTGTCGAGCGCAAGATGCTTGGCGACGGCGCTCACAGTGGCACGCGCATCTTGGTCGCCCTGGGCGCCGTTGCATGCGTTGGCGTTACCTGAGTTAAAGAGCACTGCCTTTAAGACGCCGTCGGCTACAGCTTCCCGCGAGACCTTAACTGGGGAGGCCACCACGCGATTGCGTGTAAACACCGCTGCCGCGTCAAAGTTGGGACCCTCGTTGATGACGAGAGCCATGTCTGATTTACCGGATGGCTTGATACCCGCTGTGGTTGCTCCTGCGCGGAAACCGGCTGCTGCAGTAACGCCGGTCTGAGTGGCCGAAGAAGTCATGATTAGTCCTTAATACGAGACGAAAATAGGGGGTGGATTCTGGAGTAGATAGGTGCCAGAGGTGGGTATGCCTGCAGGGCTTAAGGGGCGAGTGCTGCTTGCGGCAAACCGGCGGTCTCATCCCAGCCCAGTGCAAGATTCATGCACTGCACAGCGGCGCCTGCCGTTCCTTTGCAGAGGTTGTCAAAGGCTGCAGTGATAACGAGACGTCGTGCACGCTTATCCACATGGGCCTGAATGTGCACCATGTTGGTGCCCACGACATTTTGGGTCTCAGGCTGCTGCCCCGTGGGAAGGACGTAACAGAATGGTTCGTTCGCATAGAAATCTGCGAACACCTGCGCGACTTCTTCGGCGGTCACGCCGTCCCGCAAAGGCGCGGTTACGGTGGCGAGGATGCCGCGTGGCAGCGGCGCAAGTACGGGAGTAAAGCTCACCGAGACTGTGTCCTCAGTAAATGGTTGCAGATTCTGCACCACTTCAGGGGTATGCCGGTGGGTACCACCTGGCTTGTAGACCTTGACGTTGCCCATGGTTTCGGCTCCCAGCTGCGCCACAGAAGCCTTCTTGCCCGCGCCGGATACGCCGGTGATAGCAATGACGGAGAGGTCTGGCTCAATCAGGTTTCCCTTAACAGCGGGAAGCGCCCCCAAGGTAATGGTGGTGGGGAAACAACCGGGAACTGCGACCCGGTTAGAGCCCTTAAGCGAAGCACGGTTTCCGGGAATCTCGGGGATACCGTAGGGCCATGCGCCCGCATACTGGCCGCCATAAAATTCATCCCAGTCGGCCTTGTTGCGAAGGCGGAAGTCAGCAGCGCAGTCGATGACCACTACCTTCTCCCGCAGCTGGCGCCCGATCTCTGCGGAGTGGCCATGCGGGAGGGCAAGGAAAACTACGTCGTGTTGGGACAACACCTCTGGGGTGGTTTCTTCAATTATGCGGTCTGCCAGCTGCGGCAGATGCGGCATGAGTTCGGAGACCTTTTGTCCAGCATTCGAGTGCCCAGTCAGCGCGCCTATCTGCAGCTGTCCAGCGAAGTACGCAGGATGCGAAAGCAGGAGGCGAAGAATTTCGCCTCCTGCATATCCGGTGGCGCCTGCAATTGCTACTGAAATCGTCATGCCGCCAACCGTAGCAAATAATGCAACGCGCCGTAAGTTATTCAGAAAAATTTCCCTTTAAAAAGCACGGGATGAAATCTGCCCTACCCCTCGCAAGGAAGCATTAGCCAACAATCCCCAAAATATGACCTACGACACAGTCCGTTAAGGATGTGGCAGCGCGGCGACGCCTTACACAGCGCATTAAGAAAGCCTTTCCCTCAGTAACTCACTTAGAGGGAAAGGCTTAGCTCTACTGCAACTTCAGCGGCTGGGGTTCCAGGCCCCCTAAGCGCGCATCTCCGCGCCGAGGCGTTGCTTGACCAGTTCGGCCGCTGCGAGGCGGTGCTCGTTAGCTTCCTCGTCAGTAAGAGTGCGGTCATCTGCCCGGAAGATGAGCTTGAACGCCAAAGACTTCTTATCCTCGCCAAGCTGCTCACCACGGAAGACGTCGAAAAGCTCTACTGCCTCGAGAAGCTCGCCGGCGCCCTCTTCGACGACCTTGCGCACCTCTTCAGCAGGCGTGGACTCATCGACGATGAGCGCGATGTCCTGGTGCAGTGCCGGGAACGCAGACAAGACCGGTGCTGGGAAAAGCTCGTCGGTCGGCAGCGCGGTGACATCGATTTCCATTGCACACGTGCGTGCAGGAAGGTTCAGCGCCTCGAGAACCTGTGGGTGCAGCTCGCCGGCGTAGCCAACGATGATGGACTCACCATCGACGACTGCCTTCACCGCAGCGCAACGGCCCGGGTGCCAAGGCAGCTCCTCGGCAGCCTCCAGCTCGATCTCGACGCCAGCCGCACGAGCAACCTGACGAGCAGACTCAATAGCATCGGCGTAGGTAAAGGCACGACCCTCGCCCCACGGGCCTTCATGCTCGATGTTGCCGGTAGCTACGGTCGCGACATGGAGCGGCTGCTCTGGGAGGGATTCGCGCAGTTCCTTGACCACATCGTCTGCTGGACGCTGCTCAACGGACGGCATCGGCGAAGAATCCGCGCGCTTGAAGGAGACCTGCTGCAGACCAAACAGTGCCAGATCTGCACGGCCACGTGCGACGTTACGACCGATGGCTTCTAGCATGTTCGGCAGCAGGGTCGTGCTCAAGATGGCCTTGTCAGACTCCAGCGGGTTCTGCACGGAAACAGTGCGGCGGCGGTCGTCGTCCGCGTCCAATCCCCATACGTCAAACGTGTCGTTGGCGATGAACGGAGAAGGCAGAACCTCGGCGTAACCGGCATAGGCCAAGCCATGACCGATGGCGCGGCGACGCTTCTGAGCCGGGGTGAGTCCGCGACCGCCGACTGGGGTCGGAAGAATCGTCGGAATGTCCTCGAGGCCCTCGAGACGCAGGACTTCCTCAATCAGGTCGACATCCATGGTGATGTCGGTACGCCAGGTAGCTGGGGTGACCAGCAGGTTCTCCCCCTGCTCTTCCACGGCGCAGCCCACCTCGCGCAGACGCTGCACGATAGTCTCGCGGGAATACTCCACGCCCGCGTATTCGCTTGGCTTGCTAGCCCGCATGGTGATCTGCTGCGGCTTGGCGACGTCGCCCACAAGGGTACGGCCGGACTCGATGGTGCCGCCAGCAATCTCGACGAGCAAAGCGCAAGCAACGTCGAGCGCAACCTCGACGATGGCTGGGTCTACGCCGCGCTCGAAGCGGCGGGAGGCCTCCGAGGAAAGCTTGTGGCGGCGAGAGGTACGCGCAACCGTGATTGGGTCCCAAATAGCGGACTCGAAGTACACATCAGTGGTCTCGTCGATGATTTCAGTGGACGTACCACCCATGACACCAGCCATGGACTGGATGCCATTGTCATCGCAGATGACGACGTCGCCGGCGGAAAGGGTGCGCTTGACGTGGTCCAAGGTCTCGAACTTCTCTCCCTCTTCCGCATTGCGCACTACCAAGCCACCCTTAACGAGGTTGGCGTCGAACGCGTGCATAGGAGCGCCCAGCAGCAGCATCACGTAGTTGGTGACGTCGGTAGCCGGGTTGACGGCACGCTGGCCGGACAGCATGAGCTCGCGTTCCATCCTGAATGGAGTGCGAGCATTCGGGTCGATGCCGGAAACCTTGCGCAAACCAAAGCGCTGGGCCTTGGTCTCCTCACGCAGGTCAATGTTGATGAGGCCCCCCTCCGGTGTGGGAACACCAGAAACATCGATGCCTGCAACGGACGGGTCCTGCGCAACGTCAGCAAATTCGAGGTTGAAAGCCGAAGCAATCTCGCGAGTCAGGCCACGTGCCGAGAGCGCGTAGCCACGGTCCGGGGTGATGTTGACGTCGAATACGGTGTCAGCCAAGGCGATGAGCTTGCGAGCATCCTGACCGATGTACTGGCCGTACTCCTCGCCCAAGGTGATGATGCCATCAGACTTCTCAGCGAAGCCAAGCTCCGCGGCGGAGCACAGCATGCCGTTGGAGATGTGATCGTAGGTCTCGCGGGCAGCAATCTTGAATCCACCCGGCAACTCGGCACCCGGCAGCGCCACAACGACGTGATCGCCGAGATGGAAGTTGCGAGCGCCGCAGATGATACCTTGCAGCTCACCGGTGCCGTTTGCGTCACCGACGTTGACCTGGCAGTAACGAATGGGCTTTTTAAATTGGGTGAGCTCCTCGATTTCCTCCACCTTGCCGATGACCAGCGGGCCGGTGATTTCTGGCAGGCCCTCGTAGCCCTCGGTCTCAAAGCCGACGCGAACGAAACCAGCGTCGAGTTCTTCCGGAGTGACGGACCAGCCGGGGTTTTTCGCGCCAAGCAACCTGGTTACCCAGCTCTGGGAAATAAGCATTGTGTCTAAATTCCTTCCTAATTGCGGGGTAAACGGTTATGCCTGGACGCCGAACGGCAGGGTGAAGCGAACGTCGCCCTCGACCATGTCTCGCATGTCGGTAAGGCCATTGCGGAACTGCAAGGTGCGCTCGAGGCCCATGCCGAATGCAAAGCCGGTGTACTCCTCTGGGTCAACGCCCACTGCGCGGAGGACGTTCGGGTTGACCATGCCGCAGCCGCCCCACTCGATCCAGCCGGCGCCGCCCTTCTTGTTTGGGAACCAAACGTCGACCTCAGCAGAAGGCTCGGTGAACGGGAAGTAGTTGGTGCGCATGCGGGTCTTGGTCTCAGGGCCGAACAAGACCTTGGCCAAGTGGTCCAGGGTGCCGCGCAGATGAGCCATAGTCAGGCCCTTGTCCACTGCGAGTCCCTCAACCTGATGAAATACTGGGGTGTGCGTAGCGTCGAGTTCGTCGGTACGGAATACACGACCTGGGCAAGCAATGTAGAGCGGAACATCGCGGTCCAGCATGGTGCGTACCTGTACAGGAGAAGTGTGGGTACGCAACACCTGCTTCGAGCCTTCAGTAGAGACATGGAAGGTGTCTTGCAGGGTACGTGCTGGGTGATCCGGCTTGAAGTTCAACGCATCAAAGTTGAAGTACTCCGCCTCGACCTCAGGACCATCGGCGATTTCCCAGCCCATGCCGACGAAGATGTCGGCGATGCGCTCGGACAATGCCGTAATTGGGTGAAGAGCACCGGTCTGGGCGCGGGTGGTGGGGATGGTGACGTCGACGGTCTCGGCAGCGAGCTGAGCCGCACGAGCCTCCGCCTCAAGAACAGCCTGAATCTCCGCGTAGCGCTTCTCGACGCGACCGCGCGCCATGTTGACGTTACGGCCAGCGTCCTTGCGCTGATCCTTAGGCAGGCTGCCGAGCATCGTGCGAGCTTGTGGGATATAGCCCTGCTCACCGAGGTGCTCACGGCGAGCCACCGTCAGCTCATCGAGCGTGGTAGCTGCTTCGAACGCGGTGATTGCGTCGTCGGCAGCCGCGCCCAGGGCGGCTTCGGTCAATTCGATCTGAGGTGTATCGGACACGTGCCTTAAGTACCTTCTTCTAGCGAGAAAAACTAACGCCCGTTATCTTAGCGCAGTTCACTAGCCCTCTACGCAGCGGGGCGCCGCTCCACTGAGCCCCGCTAACGTTTCCTAGTTGATCGAACGGGTCCACTCAACGGGCATGACCCCTGAAAAGGAGACAGGGTGAGGGGCAGTTATGCCCGTCATCGGGTTCCAGTTCCACCGTCACCAGTTGGTGCGCTGGCGACTCGACGTCCAGGGCGTGGCCAAGCTGCGTCTTCGCGAGAAAGACGGAAGGCACCGACACAATGTGGAAAGGAATAGCCATAAGCCAAACGCTCCCGTTCGTTAGCCACCACTTTCCCGTTCGGATTGTGACCTGCCAGGCAATCTTTAGGAGCGATTCAACGCTTTGGCAGATTCATACAAACAAATTGAGGCTGCCGTGGCAAGGTTGAGCGACTCCGCGCGGCCGAGGATCGGAATGCGCACGCGCATGTCCGCTTCTTCTTGCAACTCCCCTAGTCCATGGGCTTCGTTACCGAACAACCAGGCGGTGGGTTGGCTGAGATCGGCCTCGGCAAGATCTACTTCCCCATCAGCGGCAGTCGCCAGAATCTGCATGCCTGACTTCCGCAGCTGCCCAAGCACATCCTTGATGTTCGGATCGCGCGCTACGGGAATATGAAACAGTGACCCAGCCGAGGCACGCGCCACTTTGCAGCCCAGAGGATCGACTGTCTCGCCTGCAAAGATGACGCCGTCGGCGCCCATAGCGTCCGAAGTACGGATGAGCGTTCCAGCATTGCCAGGCTCCGAGGTAAGGACTGGTACAGATACTAGATTTGGCTTGCCGTTGAGAATCTTTCCGGCCGACCAAAGAACAGGCTTGCAGAGTGCGAAAAGACCGGTTGTGGTTGCGGTATCAGAGAGATGGCGTGCGGCTTTGTCGGTGATTGGATGGACGTAGACATCCATATAGCCACACGCAGTGACGATGTCTTGGAAGCGTTCCGCAGCCTTCTCGGTCACGAATACGTCAGTGGCGGCGCCGGTAGATACTGCGGCGTCGACTGCGTTTTCGCCCTCAATGATGAATTGATTCGCCTTTTTGCGGGCCGCTGCACGGTGCAGTTTGGCGGCATTGACGATGCGCGGCGTGCGCTCTGTAAAGGCACTCTCAAAGTCGAGGTTCATGGCCACCACCTTACTAGCCAGGTTTAGCGCTTAGAACCTCCCCCTCCCCTGCAAGGCCAATCACCTTGAGCCCTTTCACCCGGACAAGGCTTTCAATGCACAAACCCTCCATCTCGCATTGCCCGAAAGATGGAGGGTGAAGGTCGACAGACTACTTAAGACTACTTACGCAGCGGAACGCCTTGCGCATCACGGTCGAATCCGCCGACGCCGGCCAGAATCATGATGAACTCAACGAATGCCCACAATGAGATGAAACCAACTACAAAGAAGCCAATGAGCACAAACACGGTGATGCAACCGAAGATGAAGCCCAACAACTGGCCGAGCGCGCGCCCGGTGTTCCCCAGGTAGAAGTTGTGCGCGCCGAGGTAGCCGAAGAAAAAGGCGAGCAGCCATGCAGCCACCCAGGACTTCTGCTCAGCTACAACGGCATACTGCTGTTGCATTGGGTAGGCCTGCCCGTATTGCGGTTGGCTAAATTGCTGCGGCGCAGAATAGCCCTGGCCATATTGCGGTTGTCCGCCCTGGAACTGCGCTGGAACATTGTTACCCTGTGGCTGGCCAAATGGGTTTACCGGCTGGCCACCAGCATTGCCTTGCTGAAAACCATTGTTTGGGTAGGTCATAAAAGTGCTCCTGAAAATGGACAAGATTTAAGAAAAAAGTTCAGCGCCCCTGCGCCGAACATCACAGTCAAGGTAACACGACAAATCACTCGGCACATAAAAGAAAGAATCAATTGGGGAATCATCCCCAACCAATGGGAATTTGATTATCCGCCGGTTTAAGAAAATCGCAGCGACATTTCCGCACTGTCACCATAAAACGGCGAATCCCTCCACCTGTTCGCATGGACTCAGGTGGAGGGATTGACGAGCATAAAGCTCGATAAAGAACCTTAAGTATCGGTTCTTAGGCGGCCTTCGGAGCGTTGACGTCCTCTGGCAGTGCAGCCTTTGCAGCCTCGCACAGTGCGGAGAATGCCTCGAAGTCGTTTACAGCAAGCTCAGCGAGGATCTTGCGGTCAACCTCGATCTCAGCCAAGCGCAGGCCGTGGATGAGACGGTTGTAGGTGATGTCGTTCATGCGGGCAGCAGCGTTGATGCGCTGGATCCACAGCTTGCGGAACTCAGACTTACGAGCACGACGGTCGCGGTAAGCGTAAGTCATGGAGTGCAGCCACTGCTCCTTGGCCTTACGGTAGAGGCGGGAGCGCTGGCCGCGGTAGCCCTTAGCGGACTTCAGAATCGCGCGGCGCTTCTTCTTGGCGTTAACTGAGCGCTTTACTCGTGCCACAGTAATACTTCCTTAATCTTTTGTGGGTTTAGTAAGTGGGTTGATTCGGCGCTAATTAGGAGCGGCCGAGCAGGCGCTTGACGCGCTTGACGTCGGAAGGTGCAACGTCCTTGGTGCCCTTGAGACGACGGGTCTGCTTGGATGGCTTGCCCTCCAGCAGGTGGCGGCGGCCAGCCTGCTCACGGCGCAGCTTGCCGGAACCGGTCACCTTGACGCGCTTGGCGGTGCCCTTGTGGGTCTTCTGCTTCATGAGAATTAAGTCCTTAAATCCTAAGTGGAGCTTGGTCTACTTCTTGCCCTTGCGGACGGGTCCCAAAACCATGGTCATGTTGCGACCATCCTGCTTGGGGCGAGACTCGACGATGCCGTACTCGGCGACATCCTCGGCGAGGCGCTCCAGCAGGCGGAAACCAAGTTCCGGACGCGACTGCTCGCGGCCACGGAACATGATGGTTACCTTGACCTTGGAACCCTTCTCCAGGAAGCGCACCACATTGCCCTTCTTGGTTTCATAATCGTGATCATCGATCTTCGGACGGAACTTCTGTTCCTTAACCACAGTCTGCTGTTGGTTCTTACGGGCTTCGCGAGCCTTCTGAGCCTGCTCATACTTAAATTTGCCGTGGTCCATGATCTTGGCTACTGGCGGCTTTGCATTAGGTGCCACCTCGACCAAGTCAAGATCTGCTTCGTATGCAAGCTTGCGAGCATCATCAGTACGGACAATGCCCACCTGTTCACCACCGGGGCCAACAAGACGGACCTCGGGTACTCGGATGCGCTCATTAATGCGAGCTTCAGCGCTGATTGTGGTTCTCCTCGATTAGGGGGTTAGTGATGTGCCTACCGAGACCACAAACGAAATCCCGGTCTGCCAGAAGCAGCCGGGAGCTCTCATAAAAACGTTAAGGTATTAACCTCAACCCTTTTACCTTTATCCTACGAAGTCAAAGAACTTCGCGGCTTCAGGTGGGAGAAACTCCGCTTGTGACCCGAGACCTCCTGGAGAAGGCCCTACGGGCGGTAGTGCTGGTTAGCTTAACACCGGCTCATATAATATCCAAATCGCAACGCGCCCACACTTTTTGACTGCATCCACAACTTGCTTAGATCCGCCTGCACGCTACATAGGGTTTTATGGCCCCATCTGCGATGGCTTGCTCCACAAGCTTGTCGACGCCCTTCGCTAGCGCATTGAGAGCCGGCTCAGCATCGCTGAAATCATCCCCCGGCATCACGACTTCGATTGCTAGCCCAACGCTCTGCGGCTCGGCGCCTTTGGTGGTGCGCACGCCGAACTGCCGGTGGGCATACATTCCATCAATCTCAGACAGACCCCATCCGCCCTTTGCACGCGTATCGGGCAGTGCGGAGAGCCCGTTGTCGTGGTAGACGATGAGATTGGCCATCGCATCATATACATGGCGGGCATGAGCGACGCACGGAAGTGAAGCCCCAAATGCAGCCTGATTTTTCAGCGTCCATGTGGAGTAGCCAAAGGAGTCCTCTACTTTAGCTGGTGCGTCGTATTCGTCGAGCAGGTCTGAAACCGCGCCATTCGCGTCACCGGTTTCCCATTGCACCTGGGTCCACAACGCATATGCGGCGTCATTGTCAGATTGTTCGATTGCCAGATCTATCATCTGCTCATCCGCGCCGACCTCCGCCGCTGCAATCGCAATCGGCACTTTGATTGTGGACCAGGTCGGCTCCTCGCCCTTCAGACCACGCTGGACGGATCCAGACTGAGCATCAATAGCAACACCTGCTTCGACACCGTAGCGCTTTTCCACACGGCGAATCACGCGATCCAGTTCTCCAGCTAGACGCAGCGAATCTTCCTCAGCGCTCCGATCTTTAAGCACACCAGCTAAAGCCTCCGTAGATTGCGCGGCTTGACTCTGAGCGTCACCTTCAGGAGCCGATTGGACATTGTCACAACCGCCCACTGCTCCTGATAATCCGAAGATAACCAGCGCTGATGTAATCAGCTGGAAGGATCTCACGTGCTTCAATCGAAAGATTCTAGCCTTGTCTAGGGCGCAGCCGCCTCTTACAACAGCTCCTTGAGGTACTGGCCGGTATAAGATCCTTTCACCTTTGCAACATCCTCGGGAGTACCTTGCGCAACAACGGTTCCTCCACCATCGCCTCCTTCCGGGCCCATGTCGACAATCCAGTCAGCTGCCTTGATTACATCGAGGTTGTGTTCAATGATGAGCACCGAGTTGCCCTTATCAACGAGCCCCTGGATGACGAGCATCAGCTTTCGGATGTCCTCGAAGTGCAGTCCAGTCGTCGGCTCATCGAGGATGTACACGGTACGACCATTGGTTCGCTTCTGCAGCTCAGATGCCAGCTTCACGCGTTGAGCCTCGCCACCAGAAAGCGTGGTTGCCGCTTGGCCCAAGCGAACATAGCCCAGTCCGACGTCGACAAGCGTGGCGAGGTAACGATGGATCGAGGTAATCGGCTCAAAGAACTCCGCTGCCTCGGAGATCGGCATGTCAAGAACCTCCGCGATGTTCTTGCCCTTGTAGAGAACCTCAAGCGTCTCACGGTTGTAGCGAGCGCCCTGGCAAACCTCACACGGGACATAAACGTCCGGCAGGAAGTTCATCTCGATCTTCAAGGTGCCGTCACCTTGGCACGCCTCACAGCGACCGCCCTTGACGTTGAAAGAGAAACGGCCAGGTTTATAGCCGCGAACCTTCGCCTCTTGTGTCTCGGCGAAGAGGTTGCGGATCTTGTCGAAGACACCAGTGTAGGTCGCGGGATTAGAACGTGGGGTACGGCCAATTGGGCTTTGGTCCACCTGCACGAGCTTGTCCAAGTGCTCGACGCCCTCTACTCGCTTGGCGCGTCCCGGAACCTGGCGAGCGCGGTTGAGCTTATTGGCTAGAGTCTTCGCCAGAATCTGGTTGACCACCGTCGACTTACCGGAGCCTGAAACACCGGTGATACACACCAGGACGCCCAGTGGAATCTCGACGTCGATGCCCTTGAGGTTGTTCTCACGCGCGCCGACAACCTTGAGGGTGCGGTCCTTATCGATCTCGCGGCGCGAATCCGGCACGGCCAAGACACGATTACCGGCCAAGTATTGACCCGTCAGCGACTCCTCAACTTCGAGGATGCCCTCTGGCTCACCTTGATAGACCACCTCGCCGCCATACTCGCCGGCGCGAGGCCCAACGTCGACAAGCCAGTCCGCTTCGCGGATCGTATCTTCGTCGTGCTCGACAACGATGAGGGTGTTGCCGATATCGCGCAGACGCTTCAACGTAGTGATGAGGCGCTGGTTATCGCGCTGGTGCAGGCCGATCGACGGCTCGTCGAGGACGTACAGGACGCCCGCCAAGCCCGAACCAATCTGAGTAGCCAAGCGAATACGCTGCGCCTCGCCACCTGACAACGTCGAAGCGCCGCGGTCCAAGGTCAGGTAGTTCAAGCCCACGTCGAGCAAAAAACGCAGGCGGGCTTGGATCTCCTTGAGCACAGCACCGGCAATAATTTCCTCGCGGTGACCCAAGACTAGTGAATCCAGGAATTCTGCAGCGTTTTCAATGGACAACGCGGACAAACCCGCGATGGACTTCTCGCCGTGAGCAGTGGACTCAAGGCGCACGGCGAGGATCTCCGGACGCAGACGGGTGCCGTTACACGCGTTGCACGCCACGCGGCGCGTGTACTGAAGCAGGCGATCCTTCTGGGAGTCGGAGTCTGCTTGCTCCAGTTTGCGCTCCAAGAAGCCAATGGCGCCCTCGAAAGGCGCATTCCAATTGCGCTGGCGGCCGTAACGATTCTTGTAGCGAACATTGACCTCAATGTCCGTGCCGTAGATGAGGGCGTCACGCTGCTCCTTGGTCAGCTCGGAAACCGGGGTCTTCGGGTCGAAGCCCATGGTCTTAGCCAGGCCCTCGACGAGCTTGACGAAGTAGCGCGAGTTCGGGCTCGAGTGCCACGGCTGAATGGCGTCGACCGCGGGAGCGTCTGGATCTGGAATGAGCAGGTCCACATCAACTTCAAGACGGGTACCGAGGCCATCACAGACCGGGCAAGAACCAAAGGGGGCGTTGAAGGAGAACGCGCGGGGCTCGTATTCCTCGATGGTCAGCGCGTGGCCATTCGGACAAGCGGCTTTTTCGGAGTAGGTGTGAGTGAGCTCCGGGTTATCGATGAAGTCGAGTGTCACCAAACCGTCAGCTAGGCGCAAAGCGGTCTCCACAGAGTCAGTCAAACGTTGCTTCTGGGAAGCTTTGACCTGAAGGCGGTCAACAACGACGTCGATGTCGTGCTTGATCTGTTTTTTCAGCGTTGGCGGCTCGGTAAGCTGGTAAACCTCGCCGTCGACGCGCACGCGGGAGTAACCCTGCGATGCGAGATCCGCGAAGAGATCAACAAACTCACCCTTGCGTTTGCGCACCACCGGCGCGAGAACCTGGAACTTCAGCTTTTCTTCCAGCTCAAGAACAGCATCCACAATCTGCTGCGGCGTCTGCCGCTCGATCACTGCATCGCATTCCGGGCAATGCGGGGTGCCAGCACGCGAAAACAGCAAACGCAGATAATCGTAGATCTCCGTGATGGTGCCCACAGTCGAACGGGGGTTGTGGTTCGTCGATTTCTGGTCGATGGACACCGCCGGCGAAAGTCCATCGATAAAGTCCACGTCCGGCTTGTCCATCTGGCCCAAGAACATGCGAGCATAAGAGCTCAACGACTCCACGTAGCGCCGCTGGCCCTCCGCGAAAATGGTGTCAAAGGCCAGCGATGACTTGCCAGAACCCGACAAGCCAGTGAAAACCACCATTTTGTCACGTGGCAGGTCGATATCGACGCCTTTGAGGTTGTGCTCGCGAGCTCCACGTACGACCAAACGATCAGCCACTATGTGTGCCTCCTCTTATCGGCCCGCGCTGTGGGGTCAGCGAGGCCAGTAGAAAATGTCTCTCTAAGAATCTACCCGTAGGGTTGGACACATGAATAACACGCTTTCCCTTCACAGTATTTCCGTCTCCGACATGGACAACAACTGCTACCTGATTTGTTGCGGCGATGAAGCACTGCTTGTCGATGCCGCGGATGATGCGCCGGCAATCCTCCAACTAGCTGCAGACAAGGGCGTGAAGATCACCGCTTTGCTGACGACCCACCGCCACTGGGACCACGTGCGGGCAACGAAAGACATCATCGAGGCCACCGGGGCCACCCACTATGCTTCCTTCCTGGACTCCCCTGCATTGCCCGCACCGGTCGACGTCGATCTGCGCCAGGGGGACACGGTTCCATTCGCCGGCCGCGAGTTTCCTGCAATCATCCTGCGTGGCCACACCCCAGGCGGGGCCGCGATTGCCGTGGATATCGATGGCACGACGAACTTGTTTGTCGGCGATTCACTCTTCCCAGGTGGCGTAGGAAAGACCACCTCAGAGGGAGACTTCGTCAGGCTGTACAAGGACGTCAGCGAGCGCATCTTCGACGTCTATCCGGATTCAGCGATTGTCCGACCAGGCCACGGCAAATCTACAACTCTTGGTGAGGAACGGCCGAAACTCGACGAGTGGTGGGAACGCCGCTGGTAGACACCAAATTCTTCCCCTCTCGGGGGCGAGTAGGGGCGCTCGACTCGCTCCGCGGGCCGGCATTTTTCCGTACACTGGTTTAACGCACATTAATTTACTCAATGAATGGAGCACGTAATGATTCGTAAGTTTGCCCGCCCGATGCTGGCTTCGGTTTTCGTATGGGACGGTGTCGATACTCTCCGTAACGCTTCCGACCACGTAGCGGAAACGGAGTCCGTGCTCAACCGTCTGCGTAAGGTCGTTCCAGCCCAGTACGCCGGTTACATTCCCAATGACCCTGAGCTCGCAGCGCGCGCAATCGGCGGCCTCAAGGTCGGCGCCGGTTCCACGCTTGCGCTGGGCAAGGCACCGCGCACCTCCGCCGCAGTTCTCGCATTGTCTACGCTGCCTAATCTGCTTGGCCGTAACGCTTTCTGGGAGGCTGAGACCACCGAGGAGAAAAATGACCGCCGCAACGGTTTCCTCACCAACACCGCTCTGCTAGGCGCGCTCTTTATCGCGACCCAGGACACCGAGGGTAAGCCTTCCCTGCGCTGGCGCGCATCCAAGACTGCGGAGCGCACCAACAAGAAGATTCAGCAGGCTCTGCCCACCAAGTCCGAGCAGCAGAAGTTCGCTGACAACATCTCTGACCGCGCGGATGACTTCTCCTCCAAGGCCACCGACTGGTTCGAGGGCGCCAAGGAATACGTCGATGACAACAAGGATGATTGGCAAGCGACCGGCAAGGGTCTCGTAGACACTGCTCGCTCTTTCATCGAAGACAGCGCCGAGCAGGCTCGTAACTTCATCGATGACAACAAGGATGACTGGCTGTCTGCAGCTCAGGACAACGCCAAGCTGGCACGCAAGAGCGCTGTCAAGGCTGCTACGAAGGCACAGTCCCGGGCTGACGATGCTCTAGCCAAGGTAGACACCAAGTCCAACAAGCGCGCAGTTAAGAAGGCAACCAAGCGCGCCGAGAAGCTTCAGGCTGAAGCTTCCAAGAAGATCGACAAGGCCATCAAGAAGTTCGGCGACCGCCTGAACTAAGCCTTTAACCCTCAGCGGCCCAGCAAGGTATGCTGGGCCGTTGTTGTTTTTCTAACCGTGTCCGCACGGTCCACATGCATCGAAATTTTGGGAGCAAAGTGTCTTCACCAGAGTTGTCTAACGCCAAGTCGCCGCAGGGACCAGTGACGAATGAGACCGCACGCGAAATTAACGCGGAACAAGAATACGTCGATAATCTCTTCTCCCGGCTCGACCGAGAAGTTGCCTTGGCCAATGAGAAGCTGAACGAGGTCCAGAAAGACGTCGACCCGCATACTCCAGACGCAGACGCGCTCATCCGCCGTGAAACGGAGTACCACGGCCTGCAAGCGAAGTTGGACCGCCTTAATCTGGCTCAGCTCGGCTTAGTCTTTGGGCGCATAGACATCGACGCCCCCGGCGACAATCCCACCGAAGAAGGCCTCGACCGCAGGTATATCGGCAGGATGGGCCTGGATGCTCGTGAGGACGACTACCGGACGCTCCTCCTCGACTGGCGTGCACCAATGGCCCGCCCCTTCTACCTTGCGACCACAGCGCAGCCAGAGGGCGTCACCGTCCGCCGGCACATTCGTACCAAAGGCCGCCTCGTTACGGACATCAACGATGAGGTCCTCTCAGGTACAGGCACGGCGTCGGAAAGCGCAGGCGTTGCCAGTGAATCCGCGCTCTACCAAGCACTCCAGCGAGCACGTACGGGTCACATGGAATCCATCGTGGAGACCATCCAGCGCGAACAAGATGAGATCATCCGCGACAATACCCGCGGCGTCCTCGTAGTTGAGGGCGGACCCGGCACAGGAAAGACCGCAGTGGCGCTCCATAGAGTGGCGTATCTGCTCTACACCCATCGCGAACAACTGGCTGCCACTGGCGTGCTCATCGTCGGCCCGAACTCCACCTTCTTGGACTACATCTCCCGCGTTCTTCCGGAACTCGGCGAGACCGGCGTGGTTCTTTCCACCGTGGGTGACCTGTTCCCAGGCATCACGCCAACCCATCAAGAGCCACTACTCGGGCGCGAGATCAAGGGTTCTGAAGCAATGGTGGATATCCTGTCCGCCGCGGTGAAGAACTACCAGACCCTGCCCACTGACACCCAGTGCATTACCGCAGAGCACTTGGAATTGGATATCGATGCTGCAATGGTCAAGGCGGCACGCACTCGTGCCCGCCGCTCCCGCAAACCGCACAACGATGCGCGAGCAGCATTTTCTGAGCATCTCATCGAGTCCCTCGCACAACAGATGGCACAGAAAATTGGTGCGGACCCGTTGGGCGGTCAGAATCTCCTGTCCCGCGCCGACGTCGATCAGCTGCATGACGATCTGGTGGATGAGCCGCAGGTGCAGCAACTCATCGACCAGTTTTGGCCCACCCTTGACCCGCGCACAGTTCTGGCTGATCTCTTGTCCTCCCAGGAGCAAATTGACGCTGCCGCCAGCGACTATGATTCTGAGACCCGTGAAGCCCTGTACCGCGCGCAAGGTGATGCGTGGACTGCATCGGATGCGGCATTGTTGGACGAACTAGCGGTCCTCATCGGTATGCCAAACCCAGAGGAGGAGAAGGCAGCCGCGGACAAAGCCTGGCGTGAACAGGTTGCCGATGCGGAGGATGCGCTCGATATTCTGACTTCCTCTGACTCGACCGACAACGATGACGACATGTTCGATGCGGAGATCTTGTCCGCACACGACGTCATCGACGCAGAGACCCTCGCGCGCCGCCAGGAAGTAAGCGACAACCGCACCACGGCCGAACGTGCGCAGGAGGATTACACCTGGGCTTACGGACACATCATCGTTGACGAAGCGCAAGAACTCAGCCCCATGGAGTGGCGGATGCTATTCCGTCGCAGCCCTTCCCGATGGATGACGCTTGTGGGTGACACCGCGCAGACTGGCGCTCCTGCTGGAGTTGATGACTGGGCTGAAGCCTTAGAACCTTTTGTAGCGAAGCGTTTCCGGCATCATCAATTGACCGTCAACTACCGCACTCCCCAGCCAATTGCAGATTTGGCCAATTCGTTATTGGAGCTTATTAACCCCCAATCGACGCCCGCTGTGGCGGTTCGAGATGGTGTGCCCGTCGAATTTGCGACAGAGACACGAGACTACGTACCCGGCACTTTCACAGACAAAGATGGCCGGCTGAATGCTGTTATCACGCGGGAAAACGTCGAGGACATTAAAGGACTTGAGTTCGACCATGTGGTCGTAGTGGATCCTGACGACATCGTTGCGGCCTCTCCACAAGGCTTGCAAAATCTGTATGTTGCGGTAACTCGCGCCACGCAATCCTTGACGTTGGCCGGACGGTGGCAGGAAATCTTCCACTAGTCTGGTGGGCATGGCTTTATCTGACATCGCACGTAAAATTGAACGCGCTTCCAACTCGGCAGCTTTGCGACGTTCCACCCGCAAAGGCTGGGTACCCAAGCTTTCGGGTTATGCCGGATATGGCAACACCGAGTTTGTTCACGTCTTGGGCCGTGTTCTCATGCATGACCCTGAGTCCACAGAAAATGAGACTTGGGCACAGCGAGGCTACCGGCAGTTCTTTACTATCCAGGTGGCCAACCTCGATGTTTCAGTGACCGTAAACGGAAAGACTGTAACCGGGCACACTAACTACAACGGCTACGTGGACATTTTGGTTCATGAGCATGGCCTTGCGGCCGGCTGGCACGAAGTCACTATTGATGCTGCAGGCGCAGAGCCAATCACCGCTGAGGTACTCATTGTCTCGGAAGACTCGCCTCTGGGCGTGGTCAGCGACATCGATGACACTGTTATGGTGACGTGGCTTCCACGCGCTATGACGGCAGCTTGGAATTCCTGGGTCAAGCGAACCAACACCCGTCAACCTGTAGAGGGCATGGCTGGGTTCTACCAAGAGCTGCGTGCCAAGCACCCCGACATGCCGTTCATTTACTTGTCCACGGGTGCATGGAATACCTACGATACCTTGGTCACCTTCATGGAAAATAACGGCTTCCCTAAGGGGCCATTGCTATTGACGGACTGGGGACCAACTCCTACCGGTCTCTTCCGCAACGGTCAGGAGCACAAACGCGTGCAGCTGCGTAACCTCTTCATCGCTTTCCCGTGGATGAAGTGGCTGCTTATTGGTGACGACGGGCAGCATGACCCGCTCACCTATGGCGACGCCGCCAACGAGCATCCGGACCGGGTAGCGGCGGTAGCAATACGCAACCTCTCCCCGCAAGAGCAACTGCTCTCCCACGGTTCTTTAGCACCACTCGCGGACGCGAATGAGGAAGGCTCTTTTTCGATTCCACTAATTCAGGGCGAAAATGGCCACACCTTGGCTGCCAAGATGCGCGGCATCGAGCCCGAAATCAACAGTGAGGTGTACGACTCCGACAGCTAAGACACCAACAATGCGTCCGGTCCCGGTGCATAGGCCGGCGAGCACAGCGGATTTAAAAAAATAAAGGCCTAGGGTTCCTCAGTGAGGAGCCCTAGGCCTTATCTGCTGCCGCTTGGGCGGCACAGGTTCTTAGTTCACGGTGTGGACGATCATGACGTCGCAATCGGACTGGCGAGCAACATCGGCCGGAACGGAACCCAGCAGACGGCCGGTCAGGGAGTTGATGCCGCGGTTACCGACGATGAGTAGGTCAGCGTTGTTATCGTTGACGATGGACATCAGTGCCTGGACTGGGGTGCCAGGGCGAACCGCGGTCTCAACCTTAGCAACACCGAACTTCTCGGCGTGCTCCTTGCCCGCCTGCAGGTTAGCCTCTGCCTTCTCGTCACCCAGAATGGTCACGGAATCCTGGCGCAAGGTCTTGGAAGCCTGCTCCTGGTTCTCGTAGTAAGCACAACCGATGATTAGAGTTGCATCGAATGCTGCGGCGATCTTGGCGGCGCGCTCCACTGCGAGGAGGGAGGACTTGGATCCGTCGGTGCCAACCACGATCTTGTTGTAATCGCTCATGATGACCTTTCTTTAGGGGCCTTAGCCCCAAGTGATGATGCAGAATATGCAAATTGCTTATGCTTTAAAGGCGCAATCGCTAGTCTAACAATTTTGTGACTGACTCGTTACTCGACGTGTCAATTTTGACGCATTAATCAACGTGCTGTTTTTCTCACAATTTTGCGACCGTGTCGCCCACGCTTCACCTTTAAGCTCTTTTAGATTCCCGCTTCCTTGAGACCGCGCAGTTCTTTCTTGAGATCCGCAATCTCATCACGTAGCCGGCCCGCCAGCTCAAATTTGAGTTCACGAGCCGCAGCGCCCATCTGGGCGGTGAGGTCGTCGATCAGCTTTTGTACCTCATCGACTGCCATCGTGGAGACATCAGGCTTATCCATCAGCGCGGCTGGGTCACTTGCGGCGGCCTCTTCCCCATCGGATTCGTAGACCTGGTCCAGAATGTCCGCGATCTTCTTGCGCAACGGCTGCGGGTCAATTCCGTGTTCCTCGTTATAGGCAATTTGCTTCTCGCGGCGTCGCTCGGTTTCCTCAATGGCCTCCTGCATCGAGTCAGTTATTTTGTCCGCGTACATAATGACCTCGCCTGAGACATTTCGCGCCGCACGGCCAATGGTCTGGATAAGTGACGTCGTCGAGCGCAGAAAGCCCTCCTTATCGGCATCAAGGATGGCCACCAAAGAAACCTCGGGAAGGTCAAGTCCCTCACGCAGCAGGTTGATGCCCACGAGGACGTCGTACTCGCCCAAGCGCAGCTGGCGCAACAGCTCCACGCGCTGCAAGGTATCGATGTCTGAGTGGAGATAGCGAACCTTAACGCCGTGCTCCAACAGGTAATCCGTGAGGTCCTCGGCCATGCGCTTGGTAAGCGTGGTGACGAGCACACGTTCTTGCTTTGCCGTGCGTTGCCGAATCTCATCGATGAGATCGTCGATCTGGCCCTTGGTCGGCTTGACTGTGACTTTCGGATCAATAAGGCCGGTTGGGCGAATAACCTGCTCCACGTACTCGCCTTGGGAGGCCGTGAGCTCGAAGTTGCCTGGGGTTGCGGACATGTAGACGGTCTGGCCAACGCGTTCTTCGAATTCGTCGAAGGTTAGCGGACGGTTGTCCGTAGCTGACGGCAGGCGGAACCCGAATTCCACAAGGTTGCGCTTGCGGGACATGTCGCCTTCGAACATGCCGCCAATCTGCGGAACGGTTACGTGAGACTCGTCAATGATGGTCAGGAAGTCCTCTGGGAAGTAGTCCAGCAGCGTAGCTGGTGCGGAACCTGCCGGGCGCCCGTCAATGTGGCGGGAGTAGTTCTCAATGCCGGAACAGAAGCCAACCTGCTCAATCATCTCTAGGTCGTACTCGGTACGCATGCGCAGACGCTGCGCCTCTAGTAACTTGCCGCGGTTTTCTAGGTCGGCGAGCCGCTCGGCAAGTTCCGCCTTGATATCTTCCACTGCCTTTGCCATGCGTTCTGGACCAGCCACATAGTGCGTAGCTGGAAAGATTCGCACCTCGTCGACGCGCTCGAGGACGTCGCCCGTCAGCGGATGGATGTAATAGAGCTCGTCAACATCATCACCAAAGAACTCAATCCGTACCGCACGTTCCTCGTAGGCCGGGATGATGTCGACCGTATCGCCCTTCACGCGGAAAGTACCACGAGTAAAGCCCACATCGTTGCGCTCATATTGAATATCCACAAGCAGGCGCAGGAAGCGGTCGCGGTCGATTTCCTCGCCTTCCTCGATTATCACCGAACGGTCTAAATAAGATTGCGGCGTGCCCAGACCGTAGATACAAGACACGGAGGAAACAACGACAACGTCGCGGCGAGAAAGCAGTGAGGAAGTCGCGGCGTGGCGCAGGCGTTCGACGTCCTCGTTAATGGAGGAATCCTTCTCAATGTAGGTATCCGTCTGCGCGATATAGGCCTCTGGTTGGTAGTAGTCGTAGTAGGAGACGAAGTACTCCACCGCATTGTGTGGGAGCAGCTGGCGCAGCTCGTTAGCCAATTGCGCTGCCAAGGTCTTGTTTGGGGCCATGACGAGCGTGGGACGCTGTTGCTTTTCAATGAGCCACGCTGCTGTAGCTGATTTACCTGTACCGGTTGCACCCATGAGCACAACATCGCGCTCGCCTCTACTGAGACGCTCGTCGAGCTCAGCGATGGCAGCCGGCTGGTCGCCCGAGGGCTGAAACTCTGACTCCACCTTGAATTCTGCGGATCGCCGCTCCACCTCTCCAACGGGACGGTGTTCAGAGACGGGCAAAATGGGATGTTCTGCTGCAAAAGCCATGACGGCCAGTCTAGCGCTATTTCTTGGCAACCATTGCGCGGCTAAACGCGCTTTATCGTGTTCGTCCGCCTAGGGCAAAGACGCACGAACCGACTGCACCCAGATCTCCAACTCCCCTGTTGTTTCCCACAGCGCATAAACAGGCGAGCTTTCAGGCTCCAAGGTCGAATTAATCTTCTTTCGCAACCACGCTCGCGACTGCGGAGTACAAATCGACTTCAATTCCTTAGCTGACACGCCGTTGGGCAGCCGATCCTGCGGAGTATTCACTAGCGCTCCCAGCGCAATAACCATTTCAGCTTCATCTACGTCAAGGGGACTATCAGCGCAGGATCTCTTGAAATGCTCGAAATCGAAGGTGCCATCACGAAGCTCCGCAAGCAACTCACAAGCGGCATGATTATCAAATGGCCCTACGTCCCACGTCCCCATAGGAGCAGACACTAAGAAACCAAAATGAACACAAAAAGAGAACTGCGTAAATTTTGTCTACATCAATAATGAAAATTAGTTGTCTTAAGAAAAGCCTGCAACAATCTATTTCTTAACGGCGATTTCATGCACCACACGTTCAACTTGCCCAGGAAGTTCCTCAAGGGAACCGTTGTTATCAATGACAAAGTCAGCGGCTGCCAGCCGCGCGTCATCCGAAATCTGCGCTGCGATCCGGCGCCGCGCATCGGTCTCATCAAGACCGCGAAACTTCACGAGGCGCTGCACACGCGTGGCCACATCCACGTCGACCACGATGGTGTAATCCATCCCAGTGTGGAGACCTTTGTCCACGAGCAATGGCATGTCATACACCACAAATTCCTCGCCAGCGCTGCGGGCAGCGTCGAACCGCCGCTGAGTCTCAGCCTCGATTCGTGGGTGCGTAATGTCGTTGAGGCGCTGCGTCGACGCGGCGTCGCCAAACGCGCGCGTGGCCAGAAGACCACGGTTCAAGCTTCCGTCCTCGCGGATAATATCAGCGCCAAACGCCTCAGCAAGCTCTGTCAGTGCCGGCTCGCCTGGCTCAACGATGTCCCGCGCGATCTGGTCCGCGTCGACCACAGTCCAGCCCTGTTCCTTGAGCAAACGCGCAACGGTGGACTTTCCGCTTCCGATGCCGCCAGTGAGTCCGATGAGTTTCATAAAGGTTCAGATTACGCGAAAAGGCCGCATCCTGCGTTCAAATAAGAACGAAGGATGCGGCCTACATTCAGCTAGGCGCTGTTTAAGCCTTGAAAGTTAAGACTTAGTTGCCAGCGAGCTTGTCGCGCAGAGCAGCGAGCTGCTCGTCGGAAGCCAGGGAGCCGCCAACCTCAGCCGGTGCCTCGGATGCCGGAGCTGCATCGTTGGACTCGGAGGAGTAGTTGGAGGACTCGTTAGCCTCTGCAGCCTCAGCGGCTGCGGCACGGTTGCGCTCGATCTGAGCGGTGTGCAGGTTGAAGCGACGCTCGGACTCGGCGTAGCGTGCCTCCCAAGCCTGACGCTGCTCGTCGAAGCCCTCGAGCCACTCGTTGGTCTCTGGGTCGAAGCCCTCTGGGAAGACGTAGTTGCCCTGCTCGTCGTAGGAGTCAGCCATGCCGTACTTGGACGGATCGAACTCTTCGGTGTAGTCCTCGTCTGCCTGCTTAACAGACAGGGAGATACGACGACGCTCGAGATCGATGTCGATGACCTTGACCATGACTTCCTGACCAACGGTGACAACCTGGTCTGGAACCTCGACGTGGCGCTGAGCCAGCTCGGAGATGTGAACCAGGCCCTCGATGCCCTCCTCGACACGAACGAATGCGCCGAACGGAACGAGCTTGGTGACCTTGCCCGGGACGATCTGGCCCACAGCGTGGGTGCGGGCGAATACGCGCCACGGATCTTCCTGGGTAGCCTTCAGGGAGAGGGAAACGCGCTCGCGGTCGAGATCAACGTCGAGAACCTCAACGGTGACTTCGTCGCCAACGGTGACAACCTCGGACGGGTGGTCGATGTGCTTCCAAGACAGCTCGGAAACGTGAACCAGGCCGTCGACACCGCCGAGATCAACGAATGCGCCGAAGTTGACGATGGAGGAAACAACGCCCTTGCGGACCTGGCCCTTCTGCAGCTGGTGCAGGAACTCGGAGCGAACCTCAGACTGGGTCTGCTCGAGGAATGCACGGCGGGACAGAACAACGTTGTTACGCTGCTTGTCGAGCTCGATGATCTTTGCTTCCAGCTCCTGGCCGATGTATGGCTCCAGGTCGCGGACGCGACGCATCTCGACGAGGGAAGCAGGCAGGAAGCCACGCAGGCCGATGTCCAGAATCAGGCCGCCCTTGACGACCTCGATAACGGTACCGGTAACTGGCTCTTCCTTGGCGTGCAGCTCCTCGACTGCGCCCCAAGCGCGCTCGTACTGTGCGCGCTTCTTGGACAGGATCAGACGGCCTTCCTTGTCCTCCTTGGTGAGAACAAGTGCGTCGATCTGATCGCCGACCTCGACGACCTCATCCGGGTCGACGTCGTGCTTGATGGACAGCTCGCGGGACGGGATGACGCCTTCGGTCTTGTATCCGATGTCGAGCAGGACCTCGTCGTGGTCAACCTTGACCACGGTGCCCTCGACGATGTCACCATCGTTGAAGTACTTGATGGTTGCGTCAACAGCAGCGAGGAAGTCCTCAGCGGTTCCGATGTCGTTAATCGCAACCTGAGGGGTGTTAGAAGTTGGCATATGTAGAAATGCTCCGAAGTGATGTAGGAGATCGTAATTGGACAGTTACGAGTCTCTCGAAAAGCATCTCTAAACAGGCCAAATGGCGATGGTTTAGGATGGATTCCGATCCCGCCGTGACGATGTATAAAGCCCTCCTACGGAAGCCCTAGACAACCCACGGCATAGACACGCCCGTACAACACTACATCCGCGCAGCTAAAACGGCAAATATACACGCGGAACGCGCATTCAAGGAGCCCTTCAGTGTCTGCTGATTCACAGTCCCCCGCGCCACGCTTCTCCCCGTCGCACGCGAATCGTCAATTCTGGGACAGCGACGCCCGCGATTATCATGCGGCACACGAGGAATATTTGTCCTCGTTTTACTGGTGTCCCGAGATGCTACACGAGGAGCAGGCGCAGTTGCTTGGCGACGTCTCTACTTCCACAGTTTTGGAACTCGGGTGCGGCTCTGCGCCGTGTACTGCGTGGTTGCAAGGACGCGCGCGGTTTGCCACGGGCTTCGATATTTCGCGCGGGATGCTGACACACGCGCCTGGGGGCTTGCCGCTTGTGCAGGCTGATGTGTTGGCGCTTCCCTACTCCAACGATTCATTCGACGTGGTGTTCTCAGCCTTTGGCGCCCTTCCTTTCATTGCGAACATCGACCAAGCCTTGGCGGAAGTGCATCGCGTACTTAAGCCCGGTGGGAGATTCGTGTTCTCCACCAACCACCCGATGCGATGGATTTTCCCCGACGATCCCGCGAACCTCACCGCGGAGTTGCCGTATTTCGACCGCGCCTATATCGAGAGCGACGCGGAGGGAAACCTCACCTACGCTGAGTTCCACCGCACCGTAGGCGACTGGCTGCGCGCGCTACAAACCCGCGGCGGATTCCTGATTGAAGACATCCTCGAGCCCGTGTGGCCGGAGGACCTTGACCTGACTTGGGGCCAGTGGTCAAGAGAACGTGGCGAGATTTTCCCGGGAACAATCATTTTTGTCTGTGTCAGACAATGATCACAGTCTGCGTCAGACGACACTCACGGTCTGTGGCAGTTGCTCGCCATTGTCTAGCGCAGACACCCGTTGAGTAGGCTCTACTGCATGCAGATTTTGGTTAAGGAACGCCTCGGTATCACGCTGCGCCGTGTTGTGGCTTGGTGGATTGATGCCTTCCTCGCCGCGGCCATGATCATGGTGGTGAGGTGGAGCGTGAATGCGCTTTTCGACGCCCCGATAACTGGGCGAGTAGGCGCGATCTACGACATCGCGGCCCTCGCTGTGGTCTTTTACCTTTATCGAGTGATCTGCGAGGCACGCACCCGGACCTCGCTTGGAAAGTGGTCCTTGCAGCTCGAAGTCATCACAGACAAACCCGGTTGGTGGAGCGCGGCCCTGCGCAACGCCTGGATTCTGCTGACCCTGATTTCCTTAACCGGGGTCCCTCACGTCGAGACTATCGTGCTCGGAATCCTTGGTCTCTCCGTGTTGACCACTGGTCAAACGCCTTTCGACATGGTGGCTAACTGTCTCGTCGAACGCCGCCAGCGCGCGGCGTAGCGCGGCCCCGCGCGTGGAGTTGCGGGGCCGGTCCTGTCGAGTGACTGACCAGTGATTGCCGCGCCTTAGTGCGCTGCGGCGTCCCAATCCTTGCCCGCGCCGGCGGAAACCTCCAGCGGCACGGTGAGTTCAATTGCGGAGTCCATCTCGCGCTCAAGAATCTTCTTAACCTCATCCGCCTCCCCCGGCGCAACTTCGACGACAAGTTCGTCGTGCACCTGGAGTAGCACTCGGGACTTAAGTTCGCGCAGCGCATTATCGACGCGAATCATGGCTACCTTGATGATGTCGGCTGCGGTGCCCTGGATAGGGGCGTTGAGCGCTGCGCGCTCGGCGTTCTCACGCGCGAGGCGATTATCCGAGTTGAGTTCAGGGAGGTAACGGCGTCGCCCGAACACGGTTGCTGTGTATCCGTCCTTGCGTGCCTTCTCCACCACGTTATCTAGGTAGCACTTCACGCCACCGAAGCGCTCGAAGTAGTTTTCCATGATTTCTTTAGCTTCACGCGCAGGAATGCCCAGCTGCTGGGAAAGACCAAAGGCAGACAGACCGTAGACCAGACCATAGGACATGGCCTTCACGCGGCGACGCAGCTCTGGGGTGACCTCGTCGACGGGCACGTCGAAGACCTTAGACCCCACGTAGTTGTGCAGATCCTCCCCTGCCCGGTAAGCCTCGATGAGACCGGGGTCCTCAGATAGGTGAGCCATGACGCGCATTTCGATCTGTGAGTAGTCGGCAGTCATCAAGGTTTCAAAGCCCTCGCCCACGATGAATGCAGAACGGATCTGACGGCCCGCCTCCGTGCGCACAGGAATGTTCTGCAGGTTGGGTTCCGTCGAAGACAAACGGCCTGTCGATGCCACCGTTTGATTGAAGGTAGTGTGAATTCGGCCGTCTGGCTGCACAGTCTTGATGAGACCTTCGAGGGTGGTCTTCATCTTCTGGTACTCACGGTGTGCTAACAGGTGATCAAGGAACGGGTGCGGGTGGTTCACGGCAAGCTGCTCAATCTCTTTGGCAGCCGTGGAATAGCCCGTCTTGGTCTTCTTGGTCTTTGGCATCTCGAAAGTTTCGAAGAGCACGGCCTGCAACTGCTTAGGTGAGTTCAGGTTCAGCGAGTCGTCGCCAGCCAGCTCACGAGCAGCACGTTCCTGCTCGGCTACCTGCTCAATGAAGGCGTCGAGCTGAGTTTCCAGAATCTCCACGTCCACGGCAATACCGGTGGCCTCCATGCGGGCCAAGATTCCCACGAGCGGAAGCTCGAGGTCGGTGTAGAGCTCAAAGGAATCGATGGCTTGCAGCTGCTTTGTCAGTTCTGCGGCCAGCTCCATGATGGCTGCGGCCTGGTCCACCAGGGACGTATCGTCTAGCAGTGACAGCTGATCGCTGGCTTGACCGAGCGTCTTCTTAAGGTGTCGTTGATAAACATCTGACAGCTCATAGGTGCGCTGCCCAGGGCGCAGCAGGTACGCAGCAATTGCAGTGTCGTGCGCAATGCCGCGCAGCTCGATGCCACGGCCAGCAAGCATATGGAACGCTGCTTTGGCCTCGTGGAAATACTTGGGCGCATCCGAATTAAGCCACTGGGCGAGTGCTGCATCGTCTTCGGCGCTGAGTTCGCCGAGCTCGAGCTGCATGCCGTGGAAATCGGCGTCGACAAGCGCAATTGCGCTCGCGTCCCCGCGGCCCGGACGCCCGTCGCCCTGTACGAACACAGCGACGTCCTTTTTTCCCTTGAGCCACTGCTTCAGCGGCGCATCGACGATCTCCGTCTCCTGCATAGGCACTTCTGTTTGTGCAGGTGCCTCACCACCGTCATTTGGAATCGCATCAAGGACACGCTCGCGGAGCCCGCCGCCGAACTCGAGCGCGTCAAAACGCTCCGCAACCTCAGACACGGCTGCACCCTTGAACTGCAGATCCGCCGGGGTCACCTCCAGATCCATGTCTGTGATCATCTGGGTGAGCTTGCGGTTCATGCGCACCTGCTCAATGCGATCGCGGAAGTTCTGTCCCGCCACCCCCTTAATATCTTCGGCATGCTCGATGAGGCCCTCGAGGGAGCCGTACTCGAGAATCCACTTGGTTGCGGTCTTCTCACCTACCTTCGGAACCGACGGCAAGTTATCGGAGGGGTCGCCACGCAGCGCAGCGAAGTCCGGATATTGCCGAGGGGTCAAGCCATACTTCTCCACCACTGCATCCGGGGTGAAGCGGTGCAGGGTCGATACGCCGCGCATCGGATACAGGACTGTGGTGTCCTCGTTAACCAGTTGCAGGTAGTCGCGGTCACCGGTGACGATGAGGGTCTCAAAATCAGTGGCCTGGGTTGCCAGGGTGGCTACGATATCGTCGGCCTCAAAGTTCTCACGTGACAGTGTCGTAATGCCCAGAGTGCCCAGCACCTCGCGAATGAGATCGACCTGGCCGCGGAATTCCTCTGGGGCAGCTTCCCGCTGCGCCTTGTATTCGGGAAACATCTCGGTACGGAAGGTCTTGCGGCCCACATCGAAGGCAACGCCCACATACTCGGGCTTTTCCTCGGCGATAATGTTCGCAAGCATCGAAAGGAATCCGTAGACCGCGTTGGTGTGCTGGCCGCCCGACGTTGCGAAGTTTTCAGCAGGCAGCGCATAGAAGGCGCGGAAGGCCATGGAGTGGCCGTCAATGAGCAGAAGTCGCGGTTTGTTGCTGGAGTTTTTGGTCGTCGAAGAAGTCACTCACCCCATCTTAGAGTCTTTACCCCCACCTGATTAGTATTTGGTTCGACTGCTGCGCTAAACTTCATTCCAGTCAACACAACGTTGCACGCCCCTGTAGCCCAATTGGCAGAGGCAATGGATTCAAAACCCATTCAGTGTGAGTTCGAGTCTCACCAGGGGCACCAACAAACCCTCGCATCCGTGCGCTTTATTGCCTAGGTGCGAGGGTTTTTCACATCGCAGAAACTATTCGCGTTCAACGGTGCCAGTTATCACGGGCTGCGCGCGCCAAAATACGGCAGCCCTTGGGAGGGAGTAGCCAGCTGCGCTTTCACCACCTATCCCCTAATTCCCCCAGAGTAAAATGCATGTTTCCCGCATCTGTGCTCAGCTCAATCAATACTTTTTAGCAGTAAACAGGCTTTTGCTTAGAGCAGGGTCTATGAATAATATAAGACTGAAGGTATTTATCGTGTAATGTCGGCACCGCGGATTAAATGGATTAATCAGCATTTTGAGTAAATTCTTTAACCATTACGGCACGTCAGAACGAGAATGAGAGCACCAAGAGGTTAATTTCGAAAACATGCAATTTGTACTCAACGCCATTCGCGGCGCACTCATTGGCTCGGCTGAATTAGTTCCTGGCATCTCGGGCGGCACGGTTGCGCTCATCGTGGGCATCTACGAACGCGCGCTGCACAATGCTAACTTCCTCATCTCAGGCCGGCTCAAGAAGGTTGAATGGGCTTTCCTCGCGTCGGTTGCGGTCGGCATGTTCGCGGCCGTTTTTGGATTCTCCACGATTCTCCATAACTTCGTCGAAAATCAGGTCTCCGTTTCTAACGCATTATTCCTCGGAATGGTGGCCGTCTCCATTTTCGTGCCTTTGACAATGATCGACAGGGACGAGCGATTCAAGTTTTCATCAATAGTGGCCTTTATCATCTCGGCAGCAGCAATTTTCTTCGTAACCGGTTTTACTTCCGATCCTGTTGAGAACCCATCGCTCATCGTCGTCTTCTTCGCCGCGATGGTCGCCGTGTGTGCTTTAGTCCTCCCCGGTGTTTCTGGCTCCCTGATTTTGCTCACCATGGGTCTTTATCAGCCAATTATCGGTGCTGTTTCAGACCGCGAGATGGGCACCATCGCTGTCTTTGCGTTAGGCGCACTTTGCGGACTTGCTGCATTTGTGAAGGTGCTCAACTACCTTCTGGACAACCATCGTGGGCCAACCCTGGCAGCTATGGCCGGCTTCATGCTCGGCTCGCTGCGTGCGCTGTGGCCATGGGGTGCGGACCAAGATGCTTCGAGTGGCCTCATTGTGGTGATGCTTATCTTGGGAGCGATCATCGTTTCGATCTTCATTTTTATTGACGCCCGCAAGGCTAAGAACTACCACGTGCCAGAAAAGCAAGGCTAAGACCATGTATAAAAAGATTGCTGCCAGCGGCGGGTTACTCGCCTGCGCGATGCTCGCTGCTGGCTGCGTAACAAACGTCGAGTCCTCGACTCCTGATGGCTGGGAAGAACCGCGCCTGGACAAAGTTCCAGAAATCGCCGCGCTTTACGACGACGCCGATGGAGTCCTGACGGCAGGCACTAACCCTCCCTTTGCGCCATTCGAGTTCAAAGACTCCGATGGTGCAATCGTCGGCGTGGAGATGGACATGATGAAGGCTATCGCCGACATCTTGGGCCTTGAATTCCAGCCTGTTGAGCAGGACTTCTCGATGATCCTGCCGGCCGTCCAGTCGGGTCAGATCGATATCGGCGCATCTGGCTTCACCGACAACCAGGAACGCCGAAAGAACTTCGACTTCATCGACCACCTCTACGCAGGCATCCAGTGGGCGGAACGCACAGACGGTATCAAACGCGTCGACCCTTCGAACCCGTGCGGGCTGACCGTGGCGGTTCAGCGCACCACCGTCTCAGAGACAGACGACGTCATTCCCAAGAAGGACGCATGCGGCGGCGACCTCCGCATCCTTTCCTACGATACGAGCGACAACGCTGCGCTCGCCGTCATCATGGGCCGCGCCGACGCAATGTCCGCGGACTCCCCTGTTTCCTCGTGGGCTGTCAACCGTTCCGACGGAAAAATGCGAATGGTCGGTGACATGTTTGACGCCGCACCTTATGGCTTCGCTGTACCTAAAGACTCGAAGCTTGGCCCCGCAGTTGCCGCGGCGCTCAACCACCTCATCGAAACCGGTGAATACCAGAAGATCTTGGAACGCTGGGGCATCAGCGATGGCCTCGTGGAAGAGGCAATGATTAATGAAAGGCCAGTCAATGACTAACCCATCACAGGCCCCCAAAGCCACCAAGTCGGCACGGTCTAACAAGGCCGCTGAGCCCAAAGAGATTCAAGCCCGCCCGCTGCGCCACCCCTGGCGCTGGGTTTTTGCCACGATTCTGGTGTTGCTCGGCGTCTGGTTTGTTATCAGTTCCGCCCGCAACGAAGCCTTCGGCTGGGATACCTATTTCCAGTACCTCTTCGATAGCCGCATCGCAGTTGCTTCCCTACACACCTTGGCAATTACAGCACTGGCGATGATCATCGGCGTCGTAGGAGGTGCCATCCTCGCTGTGATGCGGATGTCACCGAACCCGGTTCTCCAAGGCGTCGCCTGGCTCTTCCTCTGGATCTTCCGCGGCACGCCAGTCTATGTGCAGCTGGTGTTCTGGGGCCTGCTTTCTGCTTTGTACCAGTCCATCAACCTTGGTTTCACCGAGATTTCGCTCGCCAGCGTTTTGACCAACGCCTTCCTGCTTTCGGTCTTGGGCTTGGGCCTTAACGAAGCTGCGTATATGGCCGAGATTGTACGTTCTGGTATCTCAGCCGTTCCCGAAGGCCAGAAGGAAGCCTCTAAAGCACTTGGTATGGGCTGGTGGATGACCATGCGCCGCACCGTCCTTCCACAGGCAATGCGCATCATCATTCCGCCGACAGGCAACGAGTTCATCTCTTTGCTGAAGACCTCTTCGTTGGTCGTGGCAGTTCCGTATACCTACGAGATCTTCGGCCGCGCTACGGACATTTCTGCAGCGCTTTTCGAGCCAATTCCACTGCTCCTCGTGGCAGCAACCTGGTACCTCGTCATCACCTCCCTGCTGATGATCGCGCAGTACTTCTTGGAGCGTCGTTTCGACCGTGGTGCTACTCGTGAGCTCACTGCTCGCCAGCTCGCCGCGCTTGCCGACGCCGAGGGCACCATCCCCCACAACGTTTCCGTCATCCCAGAGGTTAAAAAGTAATGGCAACGCCAATGATTTCCGCACAGAACGTACACAAGTCCTTCGGAAGCCTCAACGTGCTCAAAGGCATTACCTTGGAAGTTCAGCCCGGCGAGGTCGCGTGCCTTCTCGGCCCTTCGGGCTCCGGTAAGTCGACGTTCCTGCGTTGCTGCAACCACCTTGAAAAGGTTACGGCAGGCAGGCTCTACGTAGATGGTGACCTCATCGGTTATCGTGAGCGTGACGGAGCGCTGTACGAGATTTCCGAGAAGGAAGCAGCAGCCCAACGCGCAGACATCGGCATGGTTTTCCAGCAGTTCAACCTCTTCGCGCACCGCACGGTCCTCGAGAACATCATCGAGGCTCCCGTCCATGTTAAAAAGCAGCCTGTGGAACAAGCAAAAAAGCGCGCCATGGAGCTACTCGAGCAGGTGGGCCTTGCACATAAGGCTGACGCCTACCCAGTACAGCTCTCCGGTGGCCAGCAACAGCGTGTTGCTATCGCTCGCTCCGTGGCGATGGACCCGAAGCTGATGCTTTTCGATGAGCCGACTTCAGCTCTCGACCCTGAGCTGGTGGGCGAAGTCCTGCGCGTCATGAAGGAACTCGCTGCGGGCGGCATGACCATGCTGGTGGTCACCCACGAAATGGGATTTGCCCGAGAAGTCGCCGACAAGATTTTCTTCATGGACGGCGGCCAAGTCATCGAATCTGGCACTCCGGAGCAGGTCATCGACAACCCGCAGCACCCGCGCACCCAGGAGTTCCTCTCCTCGCTCCTCTAAGCCCCTGTGGGCCCCTCGAGTGGCCCACATACAACAAAAGCGCTGTTACCTTTCAGTAGGTAACAGCGCTTTTGCTTTGCCCAATGCGGCTTAGTCTTGAGAATCGAACTCGTTTTCAAAATCTTGTGCCGACGCCTCTTCGGCTGCCACAGACATCGGGTTATCGGCCGACTGGGCCTGGATAACGTCATCCAACACAGCGTGGATATAAGGCGGAGCCTGGTCATTTGAATACTCGGAGGCTAGCTCAACGCCCTCGACTAGCGCCGTGGCGTTGGGAACATCCTCATTGAAGAGGATCTCCCACACGGCCACGCGCATGATGGCGCGGTCCACTGCTGGAATACGGTGCAGCTCCCAGTCCGCGGAGAGGTAGCGCTCGATGGTCTCGTCGATGACGTCGAGTTCTTCAGCGGCACCCTTGACGATGATCTGCGTGTACTCAGCGACTGGGGCTACGCCATTGTCATGATCGCGTGCCAGCGAGACTCGATCCTCGATGATGGCCACGGGATCAACATCACGGTTTTCAGCCTCGTACATGATGTCAGCGGCACGACGGCGCGCGCGGTAGCGGGCCGTGTGGCGCTTGTAATTGACGTCTTTTTGCTCAGACACGAAGAAACCCTAGCGTTCTTAGTTGTTGACGCGGGAGAGGTACTCGCCGGTACGGGTATCGATCTTGAGAACGTTGCCGATCTCGATGAAGAGTGGAACCTGGATCTCAGCACCGGTCTCGAGGGTAGCTGGCTTGGTGCCACCGGAGGAACGATCGCCCTGCAGACCTGGCTCGGTGTGCTCAACCTTGAGGTCGACGGAGATTGGCAGCTCGCCGAAGAGAGCCTCACCCTCGTGGAAGGAAACCTGCACGCGCATGTTCTCGAGCAGGAACTTGCCTGCGTCACCGAACTTGTCGAAAGGCAGCTCGAACTGCTCGTAGGTCTTGTCGTCCATGACAACGTAGTTCTGACCATCGTTGTACAGGTAGGTCATATCGCGGCGATCCACCGTTGCGGTCTCAACCTTGACGCCTGCGTTGAAGGTCTTGTCGGTGACCTTGCCGGAAACAACGTCCTTGAGCTTGGTACGCACGAATGCTGGGCCCTTGCCCGGCTTCACATGCTGGAACTCAATAATCTGCTGCAGCTTGTTGTCAATCTTGAGAACGAGTCCGTTCTTGAAATCGGTGGTATCAGCCATGGATCAAACTCCCAGTTAAAATAGTGGTGAAAACAGTGTTCCAGCATACCTTATGCGGCCACGCTGGCATAACAGGGGCCGCGCAAAAGTACGCACGGCCTGTAGGCAAATTTTCCCAAGTACCCTAGAGGATCTGCAGTTCCTTCGGGAATGCGGTGATAATTTTCGGCGCGCCGCCCGTAATGATGAGGGTATCCTCAATGCGCACACCACCCTTCCCGGGAACGTAAATACCCGGCTCAATGGTCAGGGTCATCCCCTCAGCCAGCTCACCGGTTCCCGTCTTAGCTGCAGACGGCCCTTCGTGAACGTCTAGTCCAATACCGTGGCCGGTGGAGTGAACGAAGTACTCGCCGTAGCCGGCTTCCTCGATGATGTCGCGGCACGCTGCGTCGACGTCGACGAGCTTTGCGCCAGGCACGGCAGCCTTAACGCCCGCCAATTGCGCGCGCAGGACAACGTCGTAGATTTCACGCGAAAACTCGTTTGGCTCGCCGACAGCGAAGGTACGGGTGCAATCGGAGTTGAAACCACGCAGGTGCGCACCGAAATCGATGGTGACGAGATCACCACTTTCAAGAACGCGATCATCAGCGCCGTGATGTGGTTTGGCGGAGTTAGGGCCAGAGGCGACGATGGTATCGAAGCTAACTCGCTCCGAGCCCAGCTGGCGCATGCGATACTCAAGGTCCGCAGCAATCTGGCGCTCGGTGCGCCCCACCGCGATCTCCCCGGCAGCAACGAGGCCTTCGAGGGCTTCGTTTGCCAATGCTGCAATCTGCTCAAGGCGCTCTAGTTCAACTGGATCCTTTACCAGACGGATCTTTTCGATAACGCCAGAAATAGGAACGAGTACAACGTCCTCTGGCGCTGCCTTCTTTAGCGCTTCAAGCTGCGAAACTGAAACATAGTCTGCTTCAAAAGCAACACGCAATGGTCCTTCAACGCGCTTGAGAAGCTCCGGGCCCACAGCGCGGCCGAGGATGGCCTCCAGGTCAGGTACTTCCTCGGCAATCTGCGTGGTGTAACGGCCGTCGGTTGCCATGATGGCGGATAGGTCCTTGCGCAGGAAGAGTCCACCGTTAGAGCCAGAAAAGCCCGAGAGGTAACGCACGTGGGTCAGATGGGTGATCAAAACAGCGTCGATGCGCTGACCGGCAAGCTCCGCTGCGAGTTTGCGGCGGCGATTGCTAAAGCGAGTATCTGCGAGTGCCATGTGGTGTCCCTTCGTCAATGTTTGATACCTCATGGTATCGCGCGGGTCACAGAGATACATCAAGGACCACCGATATCTCGCAGTCTTTGCTTTTTCTGCCCGTAGCGCTCACCTCTTCGGGGCTATTCTTGCCGCATTTAGGCACCTCGAACTAGTCCTGTAGAAAGTAACCGAGGGCAGCCTCGTAACCGTAAGCACCAAGGCCGGCGATAACACCACGCGCAATCGGGCTGAGATAGGAATGATGGCGGAAGGCTTCGCGCGCATGCACGTTTGAGATGTGTACCTCAACAAAACCGGGGCCATCAGCTACTTCAGCGAGCGCGTCACGCAGCGCCACCGAGGTATGGGTAAAGCCGCCAGGGTTGATTATGACCGGCCAACCGGCATCGGCAGCTTCGTGCACTTTGTCGATGAGTTCGCCCTCGTGATTGGACTGGAAGAACTCGAGCTCGAGGTCTGGGGAGAGGCTTCCTGCGACTTCACGCACGTGCTTTTCGACGTCCGCAAGCGTGGTCTTTCCATAAACCTCCGGCTGGCGCTTGCCCAAGCGGTTAAGGTTAGGCCCATTGAGAACCAAAATCTTCATCACTTATACCGGCTTTCTCTTGAAATGGCAGCGTAGGCTGCCTGCATTTCCTCAATGGTGGCGTCCTCGATGCGGGTGGTCTGACCGATTCCGGTCAGTGCTACGAAACGAATGTGCCCACCACGATTCTTCTTGTCATGGGTCATGCCAGCATAAAGCTCATCGAAGTGACCGGCCTCGTAAGTGGTTGGCAAACCGACCGATGCCAAGATGTCGCTGTGAGTCTGAAGCAGCGCGGCGTCGATAAGCCCGCGTGTATGAGATAGCTGCGCGATAAACATCATGCCCACCGCCACCGCACGCCCGTGGCGCCAGGTATAGTTCTCCCGCAGCTCCACCGCATGGCCAAAGGTATGGCCGTAATTGAGGGTCTCACGCAGACCTGCTTCCTTGAGGTCCTCGCCCACCACGCGGGCCTTGACCGCGATGGAACGCTCAATAAGCTCAGGAAGGGTCTGCAAAGGATTCAGGCAGGCGGCGGGGTCCGCGAGGTAACGCTCGATGATAACGGGATCATGGATGAAACCAGTCTTGATGATCTCCGCGGAGCCGGCGACGATTTCCTCTTCCGGCAAAGTGACGAGCCGGTCAAGGTCCACGAACACGGAGTCTGGCTCGTGGAAGGCGCCCACGAGGTTCTTTCCGGCGTCCGTGTTGATGCCGGTCTTACCACCTACTGCCGCATCGACCATTGCCAAAAGCGTGGTCGGAACCTGGATCACCTTGATGCCGCGCATCCACGTTGCGGCGAGAAAACCAGCCAAGTCAGTAGTGGCGCCGCCACCCAAGCCCACAATGACGTCACGGCGGCTAAAATTCGCTGCCCCCAACTCGTCCCACAATCCACCGAGCACCTCTAGGCGCTTGGAAGCCTCAGCATCCGGAATTGGTAGCAAAGTGACAACGACGTTGCGCGCCCCAGCCTCCGCAGCGAGCTGACGTGCGGCGGCAGCTAGCGGCGGTTGAAACACGATTCCTACATGGCCTGCGCCGGTGCTTTTTACTCGGTCCGCAATGTCGGCGGTCAAACCTGTGCCGACGGTAACTTCGTATGGATTGGGGCCATTAACTGGAATCGTGGTCATGAGTTCGCTTTCTTAGAGAGTATCGAGGAAGCCGAGGATATCGCCCACTACCTGCTGCGGAGTGCGCGCACCGGTACGGACTTTAAAGTCAGAGACCTCCTCGTAGTACGGGCGGCGGGCGTCGAGAAGCGATGCATAGTGCGCCAGCGGGTCCGCTGCTTCAAGCACGGGGCGGTTGGGATCGCCCAATGTACGCGCAACCCCTTCCTCGGCAGTGACGTCTAGAAATACCACCGTGTGGCGGTCCAACAGCTCGCGGGTGGAGTCAGTAAGCACCGCCCCACCGCCTAGGCTCACAACACCACGAGACTGCAACGCTTCCTTGACCACTTCGGCCTCCAGTTCGCGGAAAGCCAGTTCGCCTAGCGAGGAAAATACTTCGCCACAGGCAACAGATTCGCGCTCCTCAATCAAGACATCGGAATCAATGAGTTCACAATTGAGAGCATTAGCTAAGCGGCGTCCGATCGAGGACTTACCCGAACCCGGTGGGCCCACAAGCACGACTCGCGGGTGCGGGCTACCAGTTACTGAAACCGGTGTGGTCATCACTTACTCCTGTTCAAAAGCAAGACGCTGGGAAACATACTCATTGTAGGCATCGATATTGCGTTTAGTCTCAGCAACGCTATCCCCGCCGAACTTGTCCAAGACGGCACGCGCGAGAACCAAGGCAACCATCGCCTCGGCCACGACGCCAGCAGCCGGAACCGCGCACACATCGGAGCGCTGGTGGATACCGGTGGCGGGCGCGCCGGTGGCCATATCCACGGTCTTCAGTGCACGGGGGACGGTAGAGATCGGCTTCATCGCAGCGCGCACACGCAGTGCCTCACCATTGGTCATACCACCTTCTAAGCCGCCAGCGCGGTTGCTTAAACGCGAAACGGAGTCACCGTCGCGCACCATCTCGTCATGGGCTTCAGAGCCGCGGCGGCGGGCTTCCTCAAAGCCGTCTCCGACTTCCACGCCCTTAATTGCTTGGATGCCCATGAGCGCTGCTGCGAGCTGTGCATCAAGGCGGTCATCACCGGAGATATGCGAGCCCAAGCCGATGGGCAGGCCTTCTACGACAACCTCCACGATTCCGCCGAGCGTATCGCCCTGCTTCTTAGCAGCCTCGATTTCCTCAATCATCGATTCTTCAGCCGCTTTATCGAAGGCGCGGACCGGCGATGCGTCAATGGCCTCGATATCCGCAAAGGTGGGGGTTGGCCCCACGTACGGCTCGGAAGCACCGATGGAGATAACATGCGAAACCACTTCCACACCGAGGGTCTCGCGCAGGAAATTGCGCGCAACCGTGGCCGCCGCAACGCGGGCAGCGGTCTCACGGGCGGAAGAACGCTCAAGGATTGGGCGGGCCTCAGTGTGACCGTACTTAATCATTCCAGCAAAGTCAGCGTGCCCTGGGCGGGGACGCGTCAGAGCCGCGCCGCGGCCGGAGGACATTGCCTTTACGGTTTCCTCATCGGTCATATCGAGTTCGTCCGGGGACATGATGGTGGTCCACTTCGGCCACTCGGTATTTCCAATCATGATGGCAATGGGGCTGCCCAAGGTCTTGCCGTGACGGATACCGGTGAGCAGCGTTAGCTCATCGGCCTCAAACTTCATTCGCGCACCGCGGCCATAGCCAAGGCGGCGGCGAGAGAGCTGAAGTGCAATGTCATCCTGAGAAACGGAAACCCCGGCGGGCATGTGCTCAAGCATGGCAATGAGCGCCTGGCCGTGGGATTCACCTGCGGTAGTCCAACGAAGCATGCCGATAATTATCGCACGACAGGCAATCCGTGGTGCCAGCAGGGTAAAACTTAGAGCGCAATCACACAAAGTGCTGCGGCAATCAGCATCCCAGGTCCGTGCGGTGGCGCTGAGTCTTTGCGCAACGTGCCCCACACAGCCGTGCTTAGCGACGCCCCCATCATCGCCAGGAGCTGCCCCATCACGCCGCACTCGTGAGTAACCCACATGCCCAGCGGGAAGGCCAACTTGATATCGCCGCCGCCAACACCGCCTCGCCAACAAGCCAAGGCTAGGTAGATCCCAGGCCAGATGAGTCCGGCTGGCTCAAAGAACAGCAACGAAGCCACCGCCGCTGGCAGAGTGAGCCAATCTGGAAGCCGCTTGAAACGGACATCAAAATAAATAAGCGCTGCACCCCACAGCGCACCAATGACAGCACTGATTTCCCCCATAGCCCCACACCCTAGCGAATTCCAGGCAGTGGCATCAGCGACGGGCTTTTATTGGTTAAGCCCCAGCGCTTCGTTGAGCGCCATCTGCATCTGCTCACGCGGAGCCGTATGTCCGGTAAATTGCTCAAACTGGCTAAAGGATTGATGCGCCAACATGACATGGCCGCCCACAGTGGCGTAGCCGTCTGCTGCAGCGTGAATAGTCAAAGGAGTAGGCCACGGATCATAAATAACGTCAAAGACTGGCGCATGGGCGAGATCAAATAGACGTCCTTCGAGTGCAGCAGAGGGAACAGTAGAAACGATCACGTCCATCGCCCGAGTCAATGCGACAAGGTCATCATCAAACGTGGCCTTGTGCAAGGTGATACCCAGAGCTCCGGCTAGAGGACGCAGCTCCTCCATGCGGTCGGAGCGGTTGAGCACCGTTACGTCACAAACGCCCCGCTGGGCAAGCCCCCACAGTGCGGGACGCGCCGTGCCACCAGAACCAATAAGCAACGCAGCATGGGGAGTTTTGTCCCCCGATAACGCGTTCAAAGCACCTAAAACGCCCTCGGTGTCGGTGTTGTCTGCTCGCCAGCCGTCGTCGATTCGCACGAGCGTATTCGCCGACCCGATGAGCTCCGCGCGCTCGGTGCACTGGGATGCGTATTCGAGTGCCGCAAACTTGCCAGGCATCGTGACGGAGAAGCCACGGAAATCCTCTGGTGCCTCATCGAGAAAGCGCGGGAGTTCTTCAGCGGTGACCTCGAATCGGGTGTATTCCCAATCGCTGAGCGACAAAGCCGCGTACCCAGCGTTATGCAGAACAGGGGAAAGAGAGTGCGCTATAGGCTTTCCAAGGACTGCAGCACGTGGCATTCTCTATCCCCTCGTTCCTCGTTAAAGTTCTGTCTTCACGGCCCCGCGCTACTACGCCGGCTGTTCTGCAGGTTGCTCAGCCGGCTGTCCTTCGCCTTGCGCACCGCCCTGCTGGGCACCTTCGCGTTGAGTATCCAGGATGCCCGAGTTGATGGCCTTATCTACGTTGTCCAGATGCTCGTCATAGTTGTCGGTGAACACGGTAGTGCCTTGAGCATCAATCGTGGCGAAGAACAGCCAGTTGCCCTCAGCTGGGTGCTCCATAGCGTCGATGGCTTCGACGGACGGGGAAGCAATCGGGGTGTCCGGAAGACCTTCCTTGGCGTAGGTGTTCCACGGGGTAACCTCAGCGCGTGCCTCATCGGTGGTTGCAAGCTCAACGTCCGGCAGGCCGTAGTTAACGGTGGAGTCAAGCTCCAAGCGCATTGGCTCGTCGAGACGGTTGAGGATGACGCGGGCAACCTTGCCGAACTCACCGGCTGGGGCCTCGCGCTCGACCAGGGATGCTGCAACCAGCAATTCATATGGAGTCTTGCCAATTGCTTGTGCTCGGTCCACGATGCCGGTCTCGTTGTAGCGCTTGGTCGAACGTTCAATGAGGTCCTTCAGGATGTCCTTTGCATCCATGTTCGGGTCCACCACGTACTGGCCAGGAGCGATGAGGCCCTCCAAGCGCTTCGGGTCTTCACCACGAGAGCGCACCTTCTCCAGTGCCCACTCAGGTGCGCCGAGCTCGGCGGGATCCACCGTCGCAGCGACCTTCTCCAGATCTTCCTTGGTGACAGAGCCACCCTCTTGCTCGGAAACCTTGGCAATCTGCGAGAAGATGCCGTAGCGGACATCCCCGCCGACCACCTTGACGTCGGAAAGCGTTGCGCCACCCTGAACGTCCAGAGGATCAATCTTGTTCTCGTCCTTGAGCAGGGCATCCACTGCGGCCTTCGCACTCATCTCCTCTTGGAGACGGTAGAAGCCCGGCTGAATGCGGCTTGCGCGGGGATTGCTGTTGGCCGCCGAGGAGAATGCCTCTGCGGTCTTGACCACGTTCTTCTCTACAAGAGCAGGCCCAAGCTCGCTCATCGACGAGCCCTCAGGAACCTGTACCAACTGTACAGTTCCGTTGCCGGTGCCTTCGTAGTCCAAGCTACTTCCTCCTCCAAACAGGCGGAACCCTATGTAGCCCAAGGCGCCAATGATTAGAACGACAGAGGCCAGGACGACGGCAAGGCCGCGTTGACGACGCTTGACGTACTTGGGCTCCATAGAGCGTCCGATTCGTTCTTGGTTTCGGCTCACGTAACTAGTCTCCTGCTATTGAAGGCTCGTGGGTGGTTGCATCTGATTGCAGCGCATTGTGGCGCGCATCCAACCAAGATTGCAAAATCTCTACTGCGGCTGCTTGGTCAATAACCTTGCGGCCCTTCTTTTCGGAAACCCCTGACGCCCGCAAAGCTGTAGTCGCGGCGACCGTAGTCAAACGCTCATCAGCCATCCGAACAGGTGGTTGCCCTATCGTTTCATCTTTTCCCAGCCTACGGCGGATGCGAAACGCAATTTCCTTCGCATGTTTCACGCTTTTAGAACCATTGCCCTGCAAATCGCGCGGTAGGCCAACCACAACTTCCACAACGTGGTACTCACGGATGAGCTCCAAGATACGGTCGATGTCACCTTTGTCCTGATCTTTGAAGCCGGTTTCGCGGGACACAGTTTCAACGGGCAACGCCAAGCTGGCGTTTGAGTCAGAGACTGCGACTCCAATGCGCACGGTTCCAACATCAAGTGCTAGGCGACGCCCATTTCCCGGGTCATTAAGCCCCGGGGTATCGGGTTGTACGACCATACTCTTGAAGTTCCTTCGCGTTCGGGTACGACTTTAAGCATGAAGCCAATGTCGCAAAATGATAACGATGACATTTAGATTCTAGTCATATTGCATCAACCAATGGCGCGCAGGGGTTGAAAACATGGCATAAAAAGACAGATTTCCCGAATGCTCACCCCTTTAGACGCGCAGAAACCCCCGCTCCCAGCACGGGAAACGGGGGTTAAGTGCTAACACCTCATGGGCTTTAGCGAATTAGGCCTTTTCAAGTTCGTCACGCAAAGCGTTGAAGGCAGCCTGCAGACCTTCAGCATTGGCGCCGGACCCCTGAGCCATGTCAGGCTTTCCGCCACCCTTGCCGTCAACGTAGCCGGAAATTGTCTTGACCAAATCGCCAGCCTTTATGCCACGAGCAACAGCTGCCTTGGTGGCACCAACAATGAACGGGGTCTTGCCACCCTCATTCTCAGATGCGAGCACAACGACGCCAGCTTCGTCACCTAGACGGTTTTTAATGTCGGTTGCCAGGGTGCGCAGGTCGCCGCCGCTGACGTTGTTCGGCAGGCGAACGCTGACAACGGCAAAACCGTTCACGGTGATTGCGCCACCGATCATGTCAGCGGTCTGTGCCATCAGCTGTGCCTTGTGCAGCTCATCGATCTGCTTCTCTGCAGCCTTGAGCTTCTCAGTCAGCTGAGCAATACGCTCCGGCAGGTCCTCAGACTGGATCTTAAGCTCCCGGGAGACACCCTCAACGAGCGCGGTCTCCTTGGAGTAGTAGCGGAAGGCATCCATGCCGGAATAAGCCTCGATGCGGCGTGCGCCGGAGCCAACGGAGGACTCACCCAGGACGGACACCGGGCCGATCTCGGAGGTATTGGCCACGTGGGTACCGCCACAGAGCTCGATGGAGAAAGGACCGCCCATTTCGACGACGCGCACCTGGGAGCCGTAGTTCTCACCAAAGAGAGCCATAGCGCCCATTTGCTTAGCCTGATCCAGTGAGGTCTCGATGGTATTGACAGCGAAGTGAGCATCCACAGCCTGGTTGGTGATCAATGCGATTTCTTCCAGCTGGGCCGGCGAAAGCTGCTCTGTGTAGTTGAAGTCAAAGCGCAGGTAGCCCGGACGGTTCAAGGAACCGGCCTGGACTGCGGTTGGGCCGAGCACCTGGCGCAGTGCAGCGTGGATGAGGTGCGTTGCGGAGTGAGCCTGGACTGCGCCGTGGCGCCACTTCTCGTCAACCTCAGCGGTCACGGAAGCACCCAGGTCGATGCCGCCTGCAGTAACGGTGGCCTTATGGACCCACAGCTTCTTGCCGATCTTCTGGACGTCGCCCACCTCAAGCAAGCTCTCGCCCGCGTACAGGCGGCCGCGGTCTGCGGTCTGTCCACCGGCCTCGGCGTACAGCGGCGACTGGTCGAGGATGACCTCTACCTGCTCGCCCTCGTGGACCTCGTTGACCTTCTGGCCATCGCGAACCAGACCGATGATCTTGGCGTCGGAAGTAAGCGTCTCGTAACCGGTAAAGACGGTCGGGTTGTTATCGACCCACTCGCGGTAGAGAGAAAGGTCGGCGTGGCCGTGCTTCTTGGCCTGGTTATCGGCCTTGGCGCGGCGGCGCTGCTCGCCCATGGCGTCATTGAAGCCGTCCATGTCAACTTCCAGGCCTGCTTCCTGAGCCATCTCGAGGGTCAGATCGATTGGGAAACCGTAGGTATCGTGCAGCTCAAAAGCCTTCTGACCCGAAAGAATCTTCGGCGTAGCAGCGCGCGAGGTGGACTTGAGCTCTTCAACAGCCTCGTCAAAGAGCTTGGTGCCGGATTCGAGGGTCTTGAGGAAGGCCTTCTCCTCCGCGATGGCAACGCGCAGGATGCGCTCGCGGTTGTCAGCGATCTCCGGGTAGGACGGGGTCATAGTGTCCATGATCGTGTTCATGAAGCGCTCCATGCTCGGTGCGGTAGCGCCAAGCAGGCGGGCAGAGCGGATGATGCGGCGCAGTAGGCGGCGCAGGATGTAGCCGCGGCCCTCGTTGCCTGGCGTAACGCCATCCAGGATGAGCATCATTCCGGTGCGGGAGTGATCAGCGATAACGCGGAAGCGAATGTTGTCCTGATCGGACGCACCCTCGCCGTACTTGGCGCCGGTAAGTTCCTCAGCTGCGTCGATAACCGGGCGCAACAAGTCGGTTTCGTAGACATTGTCTACGCCCTGCAGGATGCAGGCCACGCGTTCGATGCCCAGGCCGGTATCGATGTTCTTCTTCGGCAGCGGGCCGAGAATTTCGAAGTTGCCCTTGCCGATGCCTTCACCACGCTCGTTCTGCATGAAGACCAAGTTCCAGATCTCCATATAGCGGTTGTCATCAGCTACTGGGCCGCCTTCTGCGCCGTACTCAGGGCCACGGTCGTAGTAGATCTCGGAACACGGACCACACGGACCAGGGATACCCATGGACCAGTAGTTGTCTTCCATACCCAAGCGCTGGATGCGCTCGCGCGGCACGCCAACCTGCTCGTGCCAGATGTCGGCAGCCTCATCGTCATCGAGGTAGACAGTGACCCAGAGGCGCTCTGGATCCAGGCCGAAGCCTCCGTCTTCTACGGAGCCGGTCAATAGACTCCACGCGTTCTTGATGGCGCCTTCCTTGAAGTACTGGCCAAAGGAGAAGTTGCCAGCCATCTGGAAGAAGGTGTTGTGGCGGGTGGTGATGCCCACCTCTTCGATGTCCAGGGTGCGCACGCACTTCTGGATGGAAGTTGCCAAACCATTAGGGAATGGCGGATTCTGCTGTCCCAGGAAGTACGGTTTGAACGGAACCATGCCGGCGTTGACGAAGAGCAGGTTCGGGTCGTCCAGGATCAGCGACGCGCTTGGCACGGCTTCATGTCCAGTCTTGACGAAGTGCTGGGTAAAGCGTTCCCGGATCTCATGAGTCTTCACGAGCTAAAGTCCTTCACTGTTTAAGCGGTACGTAACAGCGCTCAACTCTACCCGTGCGGCAAAAATTTGCCGATATCGGGGCACACTTTTCGCGCGCTCGCCAGTACGAACTTGGCAGTTGGCCGCCCTGCGGCCGATGCGCGCCTTTAGCGCTTACCGCGGATGATGTTGCGCAGTCGCCCCAGATAGTCGAAGATTCGCTTCTCCGCACCGTGATCCGTTGGTTCGTAATAGATGGAGTCCTCGAGCTCGTCGGGCAGATATTGCTGCTTGACGACGCCGCGCGGATCATCATGCGGATACTTGTACCCCACGGCATGGCCCAGTTTCTTGGCCCCCTCATAGTGGCCATCACGCAGGTGCGAGGGCACGTGGCCAATGCGGCCCGACTGGACATCAGCCTGCGCTGCAGAGATCGCAGCGATGACCGAGTTGGACTTTGGCGCGGTAGCCAAGTGGATGGTCGCTTGGGCCAAGGGAATGCGCGCTTCGGGCATGCCGATGAGCTGCGCAGCTTCAGCCGCCGCCACTGCTACTTGCAGCGCAGTGGGATCGGCCATGCCGATATCTTCAGAGGCATGAACGATGAGGCGGCGGGCAATAAAGCGCGGATCCTCCCCTGCTTCCACCATGCGTGCTAGATAGTGCAAGGCCGCATCGACGTCTGAGCCACGAATGGACTTGATGAAAGCCGAGACCACGTCATAGTGCTGATCCCCGTCGCGGTCATAGCGCACCACGGCGCGATTGACGTTGTCACGAATGATTTGCGGCGTAAGCTCGCCGCCGTCGGGGACCGCTTCCGCAGCAGCTTCCAAGTAGGTCAGAGTGCGGCGGGCGTCGCCACCAGCCAAAAGGACCAAATGTTCAAGCGCTTCCTCACTCGCGCTAATCCTTCCGGCAAGTCCCCTCTCGCTCGTCAGCGCCCTTTGCGCAAGGGCTCGCAGGGAGGCGTCGTCAAGCGGCTCCAATTGCAGCAACAGGGAGCGGGACAGCAAGGGCGCAACGACGGAGAAAGAAGGATTTTCCGTGGTAGCAGCCACCAAAAGGACGGTGCGATTTTCTACCGCCGCCAGCAACGCGTCCTGCTGGGTCTTGGAAAAACGATGCACCTCGTCGATGAAGAGCACTGTGCGACGCCCATGGATAAGCTCTTGGCGCGCGTGCGTGATGACTTCACGCACCTGCTTTACGCCGGAATCGAGGGCGGATAAGCCCACAAAGTTCTGGCCAATCGCCTTGGCAATCAGCGAGGCAATCGTGGTCTTTCCCGTGCCGGGCGGACCATAGAGAATGACCGAGGCTTCGCCGGAGCCCTCAATAAGGCGACGCAACGGCTTCCCCTTTTCAAGCAGGTGGCCTTGTCCCAAGACCTCGTCGAGGCTTTGCGGGCGCATCCGTGCAGCGAGCGGCGAGCCAGCATGGGTGGCGAAGATTTCCTGACCAGGAAGGGGCCCAGCAGGTTCGCTCCCCCTAGGTGCGGGTCCAAAAAGTGAGTCTTGCGACATCGCCTACGCTCCGCGAAGCCGCGTGGCCACGGTACGGCCAAACTCCGCAACGGGCTGGCAGGTGTCGCTGCCGCACTGTGCCGCATAACGTGACAAGGCCTCGAAGGTCTCATACAGGTCGCGCCTAATGAGGACTTCCTCCTCACTAAATGGCCCTTGGTCTGCAGGGCGCAGCAGGGAGTTGCGCGCATCGTGGAAGACCTCTGCGGAGCCTTCGGCCAAAGCTACGACTCCTTCAATGCCACCGGCATACATGGTGGTCACGCTGGATAGCGCCCACCCGATGAGGGAAGCGACGATGAGCTCGTGCAGCTCTGCGTCATCAGCAAAGCGCGGCCACACGCCGGTGACGTGGCGCTGCCATGCGGAGATGAAGATCTCCGCTTCCTCGTCAGAGATTGGGCGCGCGAAAAGGAACTGCGGGAAACCTGCGATAACGCAGGCGACGTCGAATCCAACGTTGCGGTAGCCGGCCCACTCATAGTCCAAGAAGGACAAACGCTGCGAGACAATGACGTTGTCGGGCGACAAGTCGAAGGGTGTAAAGGCACGCTCTTGGCCATAGCTCAAGGCACTCGCGGCCTTTTCCGCCAGTTCGACAAAGTGCGCTGGCGCGGGAAGGCCAGCCTTGGAGAGAATGTCTGCACCGATGAGGATGGACGCACGCAGGGATTCATCGCGCAGCGCCTGGTGCTCTTCGTATTCAGGATGCTGGCGCAGCATGCGGTTGAGCAAAGTCTCGTAGTCAAGCTCTCGTCCCGCGGTCCCCGCGTGCATCTGGCCAAGCGAGCGTCCTAGCTTGCGGAGGACTTCTTTGCGGTCCTCCCCTTTTGCACGCGTCAGAACATCAGCCAACGTGTCACCTTCGCCGGCGTCGGAAAGCACCAAAATGCGACGCTCCAAGTCCGCGGCAAAAAGAACCGGACCAGGACGCACGTCCTCATTGAGGGCCGTGGTGAACTGATAGGCCACGACTTCAAGCAGCAACGCCGCATCGTCGATGGAATGGCCCGTCATGGGGTTGTATTTGATGACCACGGAACGGTGCGGGAGAAACGCGGTCGGTGTCATGCGTGCGCGCAGCACTAAGGCATTACCGGAACCGCCCAGGTCGGTCACCTGAGTAAATTCGGGCACACCTCCATAGCGGCGCGACAGCAGCTCTGCTGCAAATGTCACGACCTCATCTTGGGTGTAAACCTTCTCCGTGGTCACTATCTCTCCCTTAAAAATTCCTCATACTGCCCAACGCTAACCGCAATAAAGCAGGGCGCTTCGCTTCCAACGCCCTTTATCGAACGCTGTACCACGTTGCTGCCCCGCTTGATGCCCGCGCTTTAGTTGGCTTCGGCCTTCTTTTCAGCCTTCTTTTCCGGCTTGAAGTCAACGCCGGTCTCCTTGCGCTGTGCAGCAGGGATCGGACCAGGAGCATCAGTCAGCGGGTCAACTCCGCCACCGGACTTCGGGAAGGCGATGACGTCGCGGATGGAGTCAAAGCCGCCGAGCAGGGATACGATGCGGTCCCAGCCGAAAGCGATGCCGCCGTGTGGCGGTGCGCCGTACTGGAATGCATCAAGCAGGAAGCCGAACTTCTCCTGTGCTTCTTCCTCGCCAATACCCATGACGTCGAAGACGCGCTTCTGCACATCCTGCTGGTGAATACGGATGGAACCGCCACCAATTTCGTTACCGTTGCAGACGATGTCGTATGCGTAGGCAAGAGCCTCGCCCGGCTCCTTGTCGAAGGAGTCGAGGTACTCCGGCTTCGGGGAGGTGAAAGCGTGGTGGACTGCGGTCCACTTGGAGTGGCCAAGTGCCACGTCGCCGGAAGCGGTGGCGTCAGCGGCTGGCTCGAAGAGCGGTGCGTCAACAACCCAGGTAAATGCCCAGTCGCCATCCTTGATGAGGTCGAGCTTGCGAGCGATCTCGCCACGGGCTGCGCCCAGCAGCGCGCGGGAGGACTTGGTGTCGCCGGCGGCGAAGAAGATGGCGTCGCCTGGCTGTGCGCCGACGTGGGCGGCGATGCCCTCGCGCTCTGCGTCGGTGATGTTCTTGGCGACCGGGCCACCGAGGCTGCCATCCTCAGCGATGGTGATGTAAGCCAAGCCCTTAGCACCGCGCTGTTTTGCCCACTCCTGCCAAGCATCGAACTGACGGCGTGGCTGGGAAGCACCGCCCTCCATGACGACTGCGCCGACGTACTCGTTCTGGAACACGCGGAAGGTGGTGTCCTTGAAGAAGTCGGTGCACTCGACGATCTTGATGTCGAAGCGCAGGTCGGGCTTATCGGAGCCGTAGTATTTCATGGCATCCGCGTAGGTCATACGTGGGATTGGGGTGGTGATTTCGTAGCCGATGAGCTTCCACAGGGCGGAAACGATCTCCTCAGCGAGAGCAATGACATCATCCTGATCGACGAAGGACATCTCAACGTCGAGCTGGGTGAACTCCGGCTGGCGGTCAGCGCGGAAGTCCTCGTCGCGGTAGCAGCGAGCAATCTGGTAGTAGCGCTCCATACCAGCCACCATCAGCAGCTGCTTGAACAGCTGCGGGGACTGCGGCAATGCGTACCAGGAGCCTGGCTTCAGACGAGCCGGCACGAGGAAGTCGCGTGCGCCCTCGGGGGTGGAGCGAGTCAGGGTTGGGGTCTCGATCTCAGTGAAATCGTGGCGGGCCAGGACCTCGCGGGCAGCACGGTTCGCCTCGGAGCGCAGGCGGAGGGCATCACCCTGGGTCTTGCGGCGCAAGTCGAGGTAGCGGTATTTCAGACGGGTCTCCTCGCCGACCTCGCCGGAGGTTGAAGGATCGTCGATCTGGAACGGCAGTGCTGCGGACTTGTTAAGGACCTCAAGCTCAGAAACGTTAACCTCGATCTCGCCGGAAGGCAGGTTGGGGTTCTCGGAGCCCTCTGGGCGCGGCTCAACCACACCGGTAACCTTGACGCAGTACTCGGAGCGCAGGTCGTGGGCGCGCTCTGCAACGTCGGATTCACGGAAGACGACCTGAGCGATGCCGGAACGGTCACGCAGGTCGATGAAGATAACGCCACCGTGGTCACGGCGACGGGAAACCCAGCCGGTCAGGGTTACGGTTTCGCCTGCGATGTCCTTGCGGAGCTCGCCAGCCAAATGAGTGCGCAGCACTGTTGTTCAATCCCTTCTCTATATTTCTTCTTGTAGGCGCCCACGCCACGCGTAAACAGCACGCGCCGAGCGGTACAAGTCATGAACGGCCCAAGTCTACCCTCCGAGGTATGGACGAGTCGCGATGAGCCTAATTGTGACGCCCCTCACCCCCACTCATGGTCGTGTGCGCAGCCTTTATGGCAAGATCTAATCCATGACTTTTAGATCTGGTGCAAGTTTCGACGGCAAGCGAGCCACCACGGGAGGCCGCGGACGCGGTGGCGGTACCATCGCTGCCGGCGGCGGTATCGGCACCATCGTCCTCATTGGCCTGTTCCTGCTCATGGGTGGTAATCCTGGCGATCTAGGCCAGTTGCTCGGCACCGAAAGCAGCCAGCAGCAGGGCGAAGAAACCAGCTCCGGGCATCTCGACCATTGCAAGACGGCTGAGGACGGCAACAAGTACGACGACTGCCGCGTCGACTACACAGCTCAGTCGGTGGACGCCGTGTGGAAAGAACAGCTTCCCGCCCAAGCAGGCATCGAGTACACCGAGCCTGGCCGAGTAGTCTTCGAGAACTCCACCATGTCCGGCTGCGGCCAGGCTTCCGCGGCAACTGGCCCCTTCTACTGTCCCGCTGATCAGTCGGCGTACTTCGACACCTCTTTCTTCGAGCAGCTCAAAAACTTCGGTGCGGAAAACGCTCCACTTGCGCAGATGTACATCGTGGCCCACGAGTTTGGCCACCACATCCAGCACCTTGAGGGCACGTTGGGTCTTTCCAACTACAACCAGCCGGGTGAGGATTCCAATGCTGTGAAGATCGAGCTGCAAGCTGACTGTTACGCAGGCATCTGGGCTTTCCACGCTGACGAAGGCGACAATGCCAAGCTAGAGCAGATCACTGATGAGCAGGCACAAGCCGCCATCGATACCGCCCGCGCAGTGGGTGACGATAACATCCAACGTCGCTCCGGCGGCCAAGTCCGCCCTGACCAGTGGACTCACGGCTCCTCCGCGGACCGTGCCCAAGCGTTCATCAATGGCTATAAGTCCGGCAAGATGTCGCAGTGCGACTACTTGGGCCGCAACGTTTATAACTCCTGATGAACGCAATGCCTTACTAGCTGCATAGCCAACTTGCGCCACAGCCCTTAGCCCGTTGCCTCATCAACCAGGATGTTGCAACGGGCTTTGCCTTTCTTTTCCCTCCCAATGTGCTGTTCGCCCTTTGTGTCAGCCTAGTTGTGAACCTGCTTGATTCTGAGTGGATACAGATTCATGACTGTTGTAGTACCTCCGCAGGGTCTGCGCCGCCAGGAGGACATCAGCCCGGCTGAGCGCGAGGGGTTGGTGATGGCCTACACCAAAGCTCCGTATGGGACGAAGAAGGCTGCTGCCGTCGCGGCCCGTGTGACCCCGGAGTGGATTCGCAACTGGCGCGCCGCGCTTTCCGACGCCGAGCTCTACTGCGAGCGCCACTACCTCGCCGCCTTGCTCGACCTCTTCGAGGTCCGCCTCCCCAGCTATCGCCTCCCCCTGAGCGACCTCATCGCCGACTTCGGCGCGCTGTCATCCAAGTAATCTCACGTCGCCGCGGCAGGCTTACTGCTCTTCCTCGGGCAGCGGCTTGCGTCACATGAGATTGAGCAACTGAATCCGCCCGCGCGGGTCGCCGTCCCACTCCACTTCGAGGTCGTGACGCTTAAGGATGTCCAGGAGGAACCGCCCCAGCGCGGCGTCCATGCGCGCCCACTCCTCCTTCCTCTCGGGTTGGCCTTTGCGCAGCTTCTCGGCGTCGACCTCACCAGCAATCGGCGGGCCCGGCGTCCACGCACCGAAGACGAGATTAAGCTCCGTCGGCTCGTACGCCAGTCCCTCGGCATCCTGCATGTGGAAGCCACACGATGCCCATTCGCGGTAGGGATACTCCCCCTCCGGCACGTCGATCTGGGTGCGTTCCTCCCCGAGCAGCTCGTTACAGTCGCTGACATCGAATCCAAGGCTCATTCCCGTCACGAGCCCCTGTTCTTCCATCTCATCGAACGCAGCCTGCACCAGGTCGTAATCAGTGGGATGCTCCCGCTCCGACTCCTGGGCCTTGCGTTCTTTCCATACTTGCTCGGCGGCCGCGTGCGGATCATCATTGGGGTACCCGTCTTCAAGTTCGTTGTCGTCCACGGCTTCGTAGACCTCGTCCAAGGTCATGAAACCGGGAAGAATCCAATGGTTGAGTTGTTGGCGCAGCGAATCTGAAATCTCCATGCCTCCACAGGATAATGAAAATCTCCCCGCTCGCCGCGGCACCTGACGTGGCGATTTATCGAAGCGCCACCCTCGTCCAGGCACGCACCTACGACACCCCGGACGGCACCCCGCAGGAGTGCACCGGCGCGGCCATCGCGCCGGAATGGATCCTCACCGCCGCCCACTGCGCTGAGGGCCCCTACTCCGACCCGGACGTCTCCCCCGAACGTCCTCAAGGTCCACTTCTCCAACAATAAGTCGAACCCGGGCCCGTCCATCGATGTCGACCGCTTCGGAAAGGCGCCCAAGGCCGACATCGGGCTCCTTCACCTCGAAGCCCCGAAGAAGCTCAAGAAATACCCGACGATCGCCGATGACCACCAGAACCGCGACGGCGAGGACTGGCTCCACGTGGCCCGCATGGAGATCGTTGTCCAGCGCGACAACATAAACGCCGTCAAGACCATCGCCATGCACGGCATCACGGGCGGCTCCAACCACGGCTACTCCGGCGGCCCGGTCTTCACGCAGAAACGCTAGCTCAACGCCGTCGACGTCATGGGCTCCCACTCCGTGTGGTTTGACCCCTACGCCGACTCCGACGCTGTATACCTCAAGTACTACCGCTACTGGATTCGCGATACGGTGGGCGTCTAACGCCTCCAGACCCACAGCGCGAGCTCCCTCAGGGGTCAGTTCCCGGCAGCTGTCGATTTTGATGTTTGCGCCCCTCTTACTCGAGATGCGATTCGGGAGTTCGGGGAACAGATCGCAATTAAGGTCCGGTTTACAACTTCGGCTGGCAGGTTAGAACGACGGGGTTCATACGCTTCCTGACATGGACTCCGATGAGGATATCTTGCGAGACGCAAGACTTCCAGATACACCTTAACGGCGGTGGGCCAGCTTTCGAGAATGACTGCTGCCGCGCTGCGCGAGACGCGAAGAACCAGCCCCAGAGGTGAATCGAGGCTATTGAGCTATAGTTCTTCGTCAGCCTCAGCGGTTTGTTCCGGAGTAGTTCCGTATAAAGGATCGTCTTGATTCTTGGGTGGTTTGACAACGCACTCACGGACACCATCAACATGTTCATTTAAGCTCTCAGAGACTGGGGCCCAGAGCGGGTCTAATATGAAATCGATTCCTGACCTACGCGCGTGCTTAGCTGCGGGGACGAAATCGCTATCACCTGAAATCATGATGATTTGATTCACAAGTCCGCGTTCTGCCAGGGAAGCTATATCCAAGCCTATCCGCATATCCACTCCCTTCTGAGTGATATCCAGTGAGAAGTCTCGCTCAGTCAGATCTGAAACTTCAATTTCCCCGCGACAGAGCTTCTTTAGCAGGTTAGGTTTAAGGGTGTACTCATTTTGGGTTTCAAGTTCTTCGCCTCGGCGTAAAGCGACTTTTCGTTTCTTTACGATTTCGTCTAGAAAGTCTGTCATCCAGCGGTATTCCTCAGTTTTTCCGAGGTTCTTCTGTGTCTGTGTGAGCGGATGAAACAGGACCTTTGTTGAAGGATTGCAGTCGTAGTAGAAGATTCTATAGAGACTGCTTCCGGACTCCCGTATATGCCTACGGCAATACTCTAAAAGTTCGTTTGCTCGATCTCGCGGGTCTTTCTTGCCGAAGAGAACTCGCGCACGATGTCTGTAAAACCCACCGTCTACCAATATGGCTGTGACAATTGGCCGCCGAGGGAAATTACTAGCCGATTTCCCTGAAGAGTGCTTTCCCATTTTAACCTTCTGGAGAACTAGCTGGGGCCCAGTCATCGGCGATCTCCTTATCGGTGGAGGGTCAACGGCTAGGCCCAGTAAAACGATACTACCACCGGTCCCCTCGTCAATGTCAATACACATTCCGTCCTGTGGTTTGATGAGTTTTTCAAAGAATGCGCTACGACATGTCAGCGAGGCTAGCGGGGAACGAGAATGGCAGCGATGGTACAAGCGACCTGTGCATCCTAATAGTGAGCACATCGAGGCGGAGAAAACCCTTGCCGCATTCTCGAGGGGTGAATACAATGTATTCAAAGCGTTAACGAGAAGGAAGAATCGAATGGCAACTATGACCGTACGCATGAGCGACGAAGACGCCGCGCTCGTCCGCAAGTATGTCGGATTCGAAGGCACAACAATCTCGGAATTCGCCCGAAGCGCAATGCTGGAGAAAATCGAAGACCATGCCGACCTTCAGCAACTTCGAGCCGCCATCGAAGCCGATGACGGACAGCGTTTTAGCATCAATGATGTTCTCGAAGAGCTTGATTAATGTCAGCCAACGGCCCTAGCTACAGCGTTGAACTCACCGCCTCGGCTCGGAAACAGCTCAAAAAGATGGACCGCTTCGATGTCAAGCTTCTGCTCACTTGGATGAAAACCCATCTCGAAGGCTGTGCCGAGCCGCGTGCTTTCGGCAAAGGCCTCACAGGTGATCGATCTGGCGAATGGCGCTACCGTGTCGGCACTTATCGAATCCTCGCGCTCATTCACGAATCAACCATCACGACCGAAGTTTTTGCTGCTGGAAGGCGCGACACGATCGATCGCTAACCGAAACAAAAGAAGCGAGCTCCAGACCTTCTCAGTCTGGGGCTCGCTTTCGGCTCCGGGGTGGAAACCCGAGGCTGGGGAATCACGCAACCACCATCTCGCATCCGACTTCTCGCTGCCCACTGGTTTGACCGCCGCCAACCACGTCCTAGGCGGCCCTAACGGGAAAGCGACATGTGAGATGTCCCCTGCCAATGAGCATTTGCTGGAAGATGTGGCTGCGATCCGCCGGCCAGACGGACGTCGGCGCTATTCCTCGGTGTGGACCATTCGCCGCAAGAACCACAGGGGCGAGTTTCCCCACGCGATGCGTGCCGGCGCGTACTACGTGACCGGAGCGGAGCTGTACGCTCTGGCGCGGCTGCTGCCGGCGCCGCGGTAGATTCTTCACCGAGTTGCACGACAACACGGTAGACTTGCTGCGCACTGTCGGCATGGTTATGGCCGCTTCCTTGTTGGGCCTGCCAGTTTCCTCGACGCACATCCTCATCGGTGCCGTCCTGGGCGTCGGCATTGTTAACCGCGCCGCCAACTGGGGGGCATATGAAACCGATTGCTCTGGCGCGGGTCATTACGTTGCCTGCATCGGCAGGCATTGCCGCCATCACCGTTTCTGTCCTCCCCGCGTCCTGTTCTAACTCTCTCACTGCAGCGCGCCTCGTGGTTTCTTAGACTGGTCTTCTATGGACCAGAACACCCCGGCGCGCTTTTTTGCTGCTTTCAACGACATTGAGCAATTCCTCCGCCAAGCTATCAATGCCAAGAACTCGGATTCCTTCTGGTGGATAGTCGACCGCGCGCACGAGAAACACATGCTTAATAAACGCCAAACAGAGATGCTGAAAGACTTCGGTAATCTCCGCAATGCCATAGCTCACGGACGCTACTACGACGACGAGCCACTGGCCTCTCCGCACCCCAGGGTGGTGGAGCAATTGGAAAAGCTGCGCGAATTGTTAACTTCGCCGCCCAACGCGCTCGCCGTACTCGGTTCCTCCGAAGTTGTAACGCTGGAAGCCGATGCCGATATTCGCCAAGCGCTGAAGCTGATCGCACACAACGATTATTCCCAGATTCCGGTATATAGCGGTGAGAACTACGCGAATTTGTTGACAACTAACGTAGTAGCCCGCTGGATTGCCGCTGATTTAGCTGACGACAATCACGTGATCAGCGTGGCAGTTGGCAAGGTTTTGAAATACGCCGAAGCAGGTGACCGTGCTGCTTTCCTTCCCCGCACAGCCACTGCACAAGAAGCACTCGATGCCCTGACCGAATTGGCCAAGGACGGTACGCATCCTTGCGCGCTAATCTTTACAGAAGATGGCGCAAAGAATAAGCGCCCACTGGGCATCGCCACTCCCACTGACCTCGCAGTTTTGGTCGATGCGCTGGAGTGGGAATAAAGCTCACCCCCCTTCATGTTGACACGTCATATACACTCGTTGGCGAACACACCTTAAGGACTTCATATGCAATTCGGCATCTTCACCATCGGTGATGTCACCACCGACCCAACTAGCGGCATCACGCCTAGTGAAGCCGAACGTATCCGCAATATGACGGAAATTGCGCTCAAGGCCGAGGAGGTAGGCCTCGATGTTTTTGCCACGGGCGAGCACCATAATCCGCCATTCGTGCCTTCCTCCCCAACTACTCACTTGGCCTACATCGCAGCACAAACCAAGAACCTGCTGCTTTCGACTTCGACAACGCTAATTACCACCAACGATCCGGTGAAGATTGCTGAGGATTACGCCTTCTTACAGCACCTGTCTGGCGGGCGCGTAGACCTCATGATGGGCCGCGGCAACACCGGCCCGGTTTACCCATGGTTTGGCAAAGACATTCGCGAAGGCATCCCGCTGGCGGTTGAGAATTACCACCTGTTGCGCCGCCTATGGCGTGAGCCAGTGGTCAACTGGTCGGGCAAGTACCGCACTGCCCTGCAGGGTTATACGTCCACGCCTGCCCCGCTTGACGACGTCCCGCCTTTCGTATGGCACGGTTCTATCCGCTCCGTGCAAATCGCCGAACAGGCTGCCTATTACGGCGATGGCTTCTTCCACAACAACATCTTCTGGAACAAGGAGCACACGGCAAAGATGGTCAGCATCTACCGCCGTCGCTTCGAGGCTTACGGCCACGGCCGCGCCGACCAGGCAATCGTGGGACTTGGCGGCCAGGTGTTCATCGGCGAAACCGAGCAGCAGGCTAAAGACTTCTTCCGCCCTTATTTCGACAATGCGCCCGTCTACGGCCACGGCCCCTCACTGGAGGATTTCACCGCGCAAACGCCGCTGACGGTCGGCACCGTAGAACAGGTCATCGATCGCACGATGCAATTCGCAGATTGGGTCGGTGACTATCAGCGTCAGCTCTTCCTCATTGACCACGCTGGTTTGCCACAGGAGGTGGTGCTCCAGCAGATAGAGTTCCTCGGTACCCAAGTTGTGCCTGAGCTACGCCGTCGCATGGAGGCCCGCCGCCCCGACCATGTCGCTTCAAACCCGCCGACGCACGCAACGCTCAAGGCCAATCCTGGCTCGCCGCACTTCCGCGTCAACCCTGGTGAAGACGCTTCATAAGTACAACTGCAGATAGACCGATTGACAATCTGTTCCTAGGAGGAATTCTTTCATGCGCTCACTCGTCGTCGTCACGGCTGGCCTTTCCACGCCGTCGTCTACGCGCGCGCTAGCCGACGCCCTGGCCCAAGCCGTAGTCTCCCAAGTCGGCGCTCGCGGTGAAGGGCTCGAAGTAACCGTCATCGAACTACGCAAGCTAGCCACTGAGCTGGCTGAGGCAATGACTAATTGGGGTGCTACAACGCCCCTGCTCGACGAAGCAAAGCGAGCACTCTCGCATGCGTCCGGGTTGATTGCGGTAACTCCCATTTTCCAAGGCAGCTACTCGGGCCTTTTCAAGATGTTCTTCGATACCTTGGATCCGCACGCACTCGACCACCTTTCGACCTTGGTCGCAGCTACCGGTGGTTCTTCCCGCCACGCGCTGGTTCTGGACTACGCGCTTCGCCCGCTGTTTAACTACTTGCATGCCACCGTCGTACCAACCGGCATCTTCCAAGCCACAGAGGACTTCGGCACTGACGAGGGAGCAAAGACCACACGCCGCATCGAAAGAGCCGCCAAGGAACTTGCGGACCTCATTGTCATTCCTTCCGATCGCGTGGGCGGATTAGCCAGCCCCGACATCACGGCAAGTCAGCAAACTACGCCACGTAAAACCGGCTTGGATTTGGAAGAGGAATTCACCCCCTTTAGTTCTCTACTCTCCGGCCACGACGGAAACTAAGAAAAGTCCGCCACTTAGATTAAGGTGACGGACTTTTTGCTACTCAGCCAACGCGCACGGTGTTAGCAGCACCGCGCGCCGGGGTTGGCATCCTGTTCGGCGTAGCGGGCGCGCCAATATTCACGCTCCGTTGGAATCTCAGCATCAGGATGATGCGCACGGAGGTGATCGCAGTACTTAGCGTAAGCATGGTCCCCCATGAGCTCGCCGAAGTACCAGGAGATCTTTTTGAGCGCCGTAATCACTAATGCCCTCCTGTTTCCTCGAAGGTCATGTTGTACTCCGCTGCCACTTCCTTTTCGCGCTTTGTCGGCATGAGACCACGTGGAAGGAAGAGCTTGGATGGAATGAATTCCGTTTCGGAGTCCGCAGGTTCAATACCTGCAGAACGTTGCTGGAGAGCCTTGGCGCAGGCAACGATTGCCGCACCGATAACTACCAATACCAGCACCGCCAACAGAATAGATAGGCATCCTTGGATAAAGGTGTTGCGAACAACGGCATCAATCTCTTCGGCGCTCTTGGCAGATCCGAACTCGGTGAGACCTTGAGCTGCTGCTTCCTTCTATTTTGCATGGTTGGCCCAGTAACCAATAGAGGCGTCGGAGCTGAAAATCTTTTGCCACGAGGCGGTCATTGTCACGATGAGATCCCAAGCCAATGGAATAGCTGGAATCCATGCCCACTTGTACATTCCCTTCTTGATAACAACCACAAGCACCAAAGCGAGTGCCATTGCAGCAAGTAGCTGGTTGGCGATGCCGAAGAGTGGGAACAAGACGTTGATGCCGCCCAGCGGGTCAGTAACACCCATGATGAGGATGGCACCCCACAGTGCACACACGAAGAAGGTGGACAGGTAGGTGCCAAGCTTCCAGCTCTGATCACGAAACTTGCCCAGGCCCGGGATTGCGCCCAGCGAATCCGACATCATGAAACGTGCAACACGGGTACCAGCGTCCACCGTGGTCAGGATGAACAAGGCCTCAAACATGATGGCGAAGTGGTACCAGAATGCCTGCATTGCCGGATTACCGAGCATCTCGGTCATGATTTGGGACATGCCATAAGCAAGGGTTGGAGCACCACCGGTGCGGGAGACAATGGTTTCCTCTCCCACTGCTTGAGCTGCTGCGGCAAGCTGATCAGCGGTAATGTCGGCGCCGGGCAGGTGCAGGGTTGCTACGAAGTCCGCCGCGCCTTCTGGAGTACCCAGTGTCTTAGCTGCCGGTGAGTTCATTGCGAAGTACATGTGGCGGTCAATGACGACTGCAGAAATGAGTGCCATGACTGCGACGAAGGACTCCATAATCATGCCGCCGTAGCCGATGGCGCGCATGTGAGACTCCTTCTCAATGAGCTTCGGCGTAGTACCGGAGGAAATCAACGCATGGAAACCAGAAAGCGCACCACAGGCAATAGTGATGAACAAGAATGGGAAGAGGTTGCCGGAAAAGACCGGGCCGTTGCCATTAACAGCAAAGGAGGTAACCGCCGGCATGTGGACCTCAGGGCGTTCGATAACGATGGCGATGGCCAGCAAGGCGATAACGCCGATCTTTATGAAGGTTGACAGGTAGTCGCGTGGCGCAAGCAGAAGCCACACTGGAAGGATGGCAGCGACCAAGCCATAACCGATGATCGCGAATGCCAGGGTTTCCTTGGACCAGGTGAACATGCTAGCGCCGACCTCAGTGCCGGAAACGTAGCCGCCGCCGATGATGGCTGCCAGCAAGAGGATGACGCCGATGACCGAAATCTCCGTGACCTTGCCGGGGCGAATGTATCGCAGGTACAGGCCCATGAAAATGGCGATCGGGATGGTCATCGTGATGGAGAAAACACCCCATGGGGAGTCAGCAAGAGCGTTCACGACGATCAGCGCCAGCACGGCGATGATGATGATCATGATGGCGATGGTGGCCAGGATGCCCGCGGCGCCACCGACTTTGCCCATCTCATCGCTAATCATCTGGCCAAGCGAGCGACCCTTGCGGCGGGTAGATACCCAGAGCACCAGGTAATCCTGCACCGCGCCGGCGAAGATAACGCCCAGCACAATCCACAATGTTCCCGGCAAATAGCCCATCTGAGCAGCCATAACCGGGCCAACCAAGGGGCCGGCACCGGCAATGGCCGCGAAGTGGTGACCAAAGAGAACACGACGGTCCGTAGGCAGGAAGTCCTTACCATCGTTTGCATACTCTGCAGGGGTAGCGCGGTTGTTGCGCGGCTTAACCACCTTGTACTCAATCAAGCGTGCATAAAGCGTGTAACCAATGATGTAGGAGCCCACCGCCGCAAAGACCAACCACACGGAGTTGATGGTCTCACCGCGGTGGAGAGCGAGCACTCCCCAACCGGCAGCCGCAGCGATAGCGGCAATCAAAATGATGACCTTCTCAACGTTACCGATGAGCTTTTTCGGCTTTACGTCGATGGGCTGTGCTTGGCCGTCGACTTCAACAAATTCGATGTCGGACCGCGGTTCGGGTCCGGTCTTGATACTCACGATAATCTCCCGAGGAATCAGACAGAGCAAATGAAAGAACTTTTATCCAGCCACAACTGTTAGGCACGCTAAACTGCTTAACTAATGTGAACTGGGATACTAAACAGTATTCATTGTGGCCGAAAGTCACACATTAAAAATTCAATAATTTCTATCGGCTTATCCCTCAAAATCACCTGGCCTTGGTCACACCCGCTCCGCGGGGCTAACAAAGCTGACTGCACGTAGTGAACTACTGACAAAGCGGTAACATGGAGAAACTGTATGCGCGGCCTACATGCAATACTCCTCATCCCAGAGAATTTTGACCGCAGCGAGACCGCAATTAACACGGGTTTAGCCACAGCCTGCCCCTAGAAATAATCCCCCCACCAACCCCCGACTTAATTTCCAAACTCACAAAGGAGGCACCGCCCAGCATGGCAATCAGCGTCACCGACATTTTCTCCATCGGCATTGGCCCATCTTCCTCGCACACCGTCGGCCCAATGCGCGCGGCCCTTGCGTTCCTGAAAACGCTGCCGGAGCATCCAGCCAAGGTGCACACCGAGTTGCGCGGCTCGCTCTCGCTGACTGGCCGCGGCCACGGCACCGACCGCGCGGTGATTCTGGGCTTGGCCGGCTGGGATCCGCTTACCGTCCCGGTTGACGCTGAACCGCGTTCCGATCAGCCCATTCCGAGCAAGGGCATGACCGACGGCCCGCTGGGCGCGTTAGAATATTCCATCGAGTTCAACAACGAGCCGGTCCCCGAGCACCCGAATTGCCTCATCTTTGACGCATGGGACGCTGAAGGCAACCTATTGGCAGAGCACGCCGAGTACTTCTCCGTCGGCGGCGGATTCATTCTCTCCCGCGAGGAACTCGACGCAGAGGTGGCAGCCTCCGCCGAAGTACCTGCTGGCATGGCGGCGGCCGAATCCACCGACGATGTTCCTTACCCATTCACCACGGGCGAGCAATTGCTTGCGCTGTGCGAGAAGCACGATTTGAAGATCTGGGAGATTGTCGCCGCCAACCAGGAAGCGCTCCATAAAGAAGACGGCGGCCTCGAATACGTCTACGCGCACCTGGATTTGGTGTGGGACATCATGCGCGAGTGCGTCACCGACGGCATCTCCACCTCCGGAATCTTGCCGGGCGGCCTGCAGGTCCCACGCCGCGCGCCGGGCATGTACAAGCAGCTGCTGGAGGGCCACGACGATAAGTCTTTCGGCTTTTCCGCTATGGAGTGGGTCAACCTGTATGCGCTCGCCGTCAACGAGCAAAATGCCGCTGGCGGCCGAGTGATTACGGCCCCAACAAACGGCGCCTGCGGCATCATCCCAGCGGTGTTGCACTATGCCCGCGACTTCAAGCCGAACTTCACCCGCGATTCCGCCCGCCGCTACCTACTTACTGCGGGTGCTATCGGCATGATCATCAAGCACAACGCCTCCATTTCGGGCGCCGAGGTGGGCTGCCAAGGCGAGGTAGGCTCGGCGTCGTCAATGGCGGCGGCTGGCATGGCTGAACTACTGGGCGCAACGCCGGCGCAGATCGAAAATGCCGCCGAGATTGCGCTAGAGCACAACCTCGGCCTTACCTGCGACCCAGTCGGCGGCCTCGTGCAGATTCCGTGCATCGAACGCAACGCTATCGGCGCGGTCAAGTCCATCAACGCCGCGCGCCTGGCTCGCATGGGCCAAGGCACGCACCACGTTTCTCTCGACGCCGCCGTGCAGACGATGGCCGATACCGGCCGCGACATGCTGGCGAAGTACAAGGAGACCTCCATTGGTGGCCTCGCGAAGACGCTAGGCTTCGCCGTCACGCAGGTGGAGTGCTAGTGCAAAAGGCTTGCATGGCAAAAGGTAGTCTTATCGCTAACGCACAGACTCTAACCTAGAAAGCGATACCTACCTCCATGCGAGCCGATGCATTACGCCGTCGAATAGCCATCATAGAGGCGGCATGTGCCATGTTTAAACGCCATGGCAACTCGGTCTCCCTTGAAAAGATTGCCCAGGAAGCAGGCGTGGGCGTTGCAACGCTTTACCGCAACTTCCCGGACCGTGAAGCGCTAATTCACGCGTGCGCGGAACACATGAGCGACGGTTTCCTGGTCTTCCAAAATCGCTTGATTGAAGACTTCGAATCCGATCCTTCGGACGCGGAAAACTTCGTCCTGGACTATGCCCTCAAGCTCACAACGATGGGTTTGACCAGCCTCATTCCCTCCTTCGCGCCGGAAGACTTAGATACCCTGCCGGAGCATTTGAAATTGAAGCGCGACGCGTTACAAGAAAATGGCGAAAGGTTCATTGAGCTCGGAAAGCAGCACGGAGTAATCGGCCCCGGCGTGGGGCACCTCGACTTCGTGGTGGGTATCTTGACGCTGGTGCGCCCCAGGAAGGTGCAGGTGGAGAACTACGTGCCCGATATCCAAAAGCGCATGCTGCGCATCTACTTAGCGGGCATCAAAAGCGGCATCACGAACGCATAGTAGCAAAACACAAGGCCCCTCACTCCCTAATCGATATGTAGGAAGGAAGGCGCCTTTGGCATCTCAGCGAGATGCCCTTTGACGTCATTGGCTTAGTTCAGCTGGTTGCGTAGGTGCTCAACAAGGGCGTCGATAGCCACATCGTTCTGCTCGTGGGCTGCCAGGTCCTTGACGGCCACAACGCCGTTTTCAAGCTCTTGCTCACCGAGCACGAGAGCAAAGCGCGCGCCTGCGCGGTCAGCGCCCTTCATCGCGCCCTTGAGTCCGCGGTCGCCGAAGGACATGTCCGCAGAGATACCGGCATTACGCAGGTCATTGATGATGCCAGCCATACGACGCTTCGCATCAGCGCCCAGCGCAACGCCGAACACAGCAACGCGCTGATCGACGCCGTCGAGCTCGATGCCTTCGGCTTCGAGAGCCAGGATCGTGCGGTCGACGCCAAGTCCATAACCAATACCGGAAAGCTCCTGACCACCGAGCTGTGCCATAAGTCCGTCGTAGCGGCCACCGCCGCCGATACCGGATTGAGCGCCCAGCAGTGGGTGCACAAACTCGAAACAGGTCTTGGTGTAGTAGTCCAGCCCGCGCACCATGCGCGGGTTGATGGTGTATTCAATACCCATGTCATCAAGAAGGCCGGTGACGGTCTCGAAGTGGGTACGGCATTCCTCGTTGAGGTGGTCGAGCATCAACGGGGCGTCGACAAGCTGCTCTTGCACCTCCGGACGCTTATCATCCAAAACGCGCAGCGGGTTGATCTCCGCACGCTTGCGGGTCTCTTCGTCCAAATCCAGCTTAAAGAGGAAATCCTGCAGCTTCTCACGATAAGCAGGACGACAATTGTGATCGCCAAGGCTGGTTAGCTCGAGGCGGAACTTGCTGAGTCCAAGCGAACGGAAGGAACGATCAGCTAGCGCAATAATCTCCGCGTCCAATGCGGGATCGTCGACGCCGATTGCCTCGACGCCCACCTGCTGAAGCTGGCGGTAGCGGCCGGCCTGCGGACGCTCATAGCGGAAGAAAGGTCCGAAATAATTGAGCTTGACCGGCAGCTGACCGCGGTCGAGGTTGTGCTCAATGACCGAACGCATCACACCCGCAGTGCCTTCGGGGCGCAGGGTTACCGAGCGGTCACCACGGTCTGCGAAGGTGTACATCTCCTTGGAGACCACATCGGTGGATTCACCAACACCACGCGCGAAAAGCGTAGTGTCTTCGAAGATCGGAAGCTCGATGTGCTGGAAGCCGGACAGATGCGCCTGGTGAACCAGGTTCTCACGCACCTTGTAGAAGGTCGCCGATTGCGGCGGAATGTAGTCCGGCACTCCTTTGGGGGCGGACAGGGCCTTGAACTGCTTCTTATCACTCACGCATATCAGAGTACATCCCGCAGCGTGGCGAGGAACGGATTAGTGGCCCTTTCTGCGCGCATCGTGGTCGTCGGGCCATGCCCTGGCAACACAGCCAGCCTGTCATCAAGGTTCCACACCGGACCAGCAAGCGAACGCTGCATGGCCGCAGGATCGGAGTGCTCCAAGTCAGTACGCCCGATCGAGCCTTTAAACAAAACATCACCGGCGAGGACAAAATCTTCCGCAATAATGAGAACGCAACCCGGGGAATGCCCTGGGGCGTGCTCGAGGCGGAATTCATGGCCAACCAGTTCGATAGTCTCGCCACCGCGCAGATCGCGCAGGTCCTCAATCTGCACCATGTTCTTCGCATCAAAGAGCACTTGGGACTCGGCGGAGACCCCGGAGCCGTCGACAAGCATGAATGCGTCATCAGGGTGGATATAAACCGGCAGGTCGAGCTGGCGCGCCAAGTCCCCTGCTTCACGGGTATGGTCCAGGTGGCCGTGGGTGAGGACGATCGCTTCGAAGGTCAGCCCCTGTTCAGCACCGATTTCCAGGACGCGCTGCATCGCATGCATGCCCGGATCAACCACGAAGGCACGTGCACCGTTTGCCACGATGTACGTGTTGGTCTTATAGGGGCCCGCTGCGAAACCTAAAACGCTCAAAGTCATAAAACGCAGTCTAGCGCCCCCACGGATGCGGAAGCGCTAGCTAGCTGGAAAGCCACTCGAAGCCGCCGCGCCCATAGAAAGCGACGTCGGCCAGGTGATTAGCTCAGTGCCTCAATGGCTGCATCGTAGTTAGGCTCGGTGGTCACCTCAGGAACCAGCTCGGTGTAGATCACCTTGTGGTTTTCATCGGTGACAACGACGGAGCGTGCGAGCAGGCCCTTCAGCGGGGAACCCTGCAGGGTAATGCCGAGCTTTTCACCGAAATCAGAGCGGAAGTCAGAAGCGCTGACGACGTTCTCGATGCCTTCAGCTGCGCAGAAACGCTCCTGTGCGAATGGCAGGTCACGGGACACGGACAGGACAACGGTGTTGTCCAATCCCGCTGCCTTCTCATTGAACGCGCGAAGCTGCGCCGCGCACACGCCGGTGTCAACGGATGGGAACAAGGAGATCACAAGGCGCTTGCCCGCGAAGTCCTTGTTGGTGACCTCAGAAAGGTCAGTGCCAACGAGGTTAAACTCTGGCAGCTGAGCACCAACCTCTGGCAGGTCGCCTGCGATCTGGGTTTCATTTCCTTGGAAGTTCACTGTAGTCATGGCGCCCCACTGTACTGGAGCCAAACAGCTAGCGCCACGAGGATCAGATGAGACTCACAGGAGACTGAATAAGGCCCAGTTTTGCTCACAAGCTAGAATCAGTGCGGTAATGCTCGAGTTCAATCGACCGAGCCCAAGTGACTGACATAGACACCCATTGCCAAAGGACACTTACATGCCCAACAACGCACAGCGCCGTGAAGAGGCGCTCAACAGCCTTGAGCGCGAGCTCAAGGCCCGTGACCGCAAAGAAAAGACTCGCCCGCTGGGCGTCGTTGCTGCTTCGCTCGTAGTCATTCTCGCCCTTGTTGGCGGAATTTACTTCTTTGCAACACGCGACAACTCTGCGGAGAAGGTCGTAGCTGAGGAATCCAGCACTGCCGCAACCTCAAGCCAGGATAAAACTCCCGAAGCAACTGCACTGAGCGGTAAGCGTAAGGAAGCACTCCCGGCAAGCGTCCAGTGCAAGTACGAGGATGACGGCCGCGACGACAATGGCGCCAAGGCCCCTAGCGGCAAAGACGTCTCCACGAAGGGCACCGTTCAGGTCACGTTCAAGACCAATCAGGGTGACATCGTAATGGACCTGGATCGTTCTCTCGCCCCTTGCACAGTGCAGGCAATCACTTCCCTGGCAAAGAGTGGCTTCTACGATGACACCATTTGCCACCGTATGACCTCCGGCGGTTTGAACGTCCTCCAGTGTGGTGACCCAACTGGTACCGGCTCCGGCGGCCCTGGCTTTAGCTTCGCCAACGAATACCCAACCGATGAGGTGGACTCCTCCGCTGGAAAGAAGCCTGTGACCTACCCGAAGGGTTCCATCGCAATGGCCAACTCTGGCAAGGACACCAACGGTTCCCAGTTCTTCATCAATTACGCCGACTCCATGTTGGCTCCTGATTACACCTACTTCGGCAACCTCACCGACCAGGGTCAAAAGACCTTGGACAAGATTGCCAAGATTGGCGTCGAAGGCGGTGCCACCGACGGCAAGCCAGCTGAAGAAATCAAGATTTCCACGGCTACCGTTTCCTCCTAAACCTAGGACCACGGCGCTCCTCTCCCCCACAATGAGGAGCCGAGAATTGCCCTTTCCAGTCACAGCAGCTGGAAAGGGCTCTTTTTTACTTCTCACGCTCTACCCCCGCAGTTGAACCTAAGAGAAATTCAGGTCAGCCCGGCACGTTCACATTTGGTTTATTGGTTTAGACTCACTTGAACTTATATCCGCAGCACAACAAGCACCCAACCTCAACATCCAGTTAATTCACAGACAGAACTAATTCTTGGAAAAGGTGTTGCAAAAGTCTAGGAGCAACACTAACATTCATGGAGTCTTTGAAATTCCCGACTCTTAAGGATTGAACATATGAAGTTCTTCTCCCGCAAGGCACTCGTTGCCGCTGCAGCAGCTGCAACCATCTCCTTCGGCGGCGCTGGCGCTGCTATGGCTCAGGAAGGCCCAGCAACTGACGCCCCGGCTCAGCCGGTCACCACAACTGGCCAAAATACCCCGGACACCGACAAGACCAACAAGGGATCTTCCCTCGACGGTCTCTCCTCCAGCCAGGGTGACAACAAGGACAAGAACAGCGGAGACAAGGCAAAGCAAATCAAGGATTGGATCGGCGTCTTCACCGCTGTTATCTCTGCACTTGGCGCACTGTTCGCTTTTGCAAACAAGTACCTGAAGTTCTAGTTTATTCCTGAGCTTCGATGTAAAGCACCTGCTTTGAGCAGGTGCTTTTCTTGTTTTCCTGCACAAACTCTATCCTGCCCACCTGGAGGCACGAGCCGCTACTAATCCCCTGCCTCGCCTTCGATTCCTTTAATGCGCTCAGCTCCCAAGATGTCACGGAATAAAGCGGGATCGACGAACTGTCCAATTTTAATTACCGAAATTTGGCCAGTGGGCTCCAAGATCATCATCTGGATGTCCGCGCGCCGACCCAGCCCTGCCTTGCGAGTAGCCGAGTTAACATCACTTTCCGTAATGTGCGCAAAATGCATGTTCTCAGGCAATAACTCGCCGTCATAGACAAGAAGCACAGGGCGACGGTCGATGTAGCGTGACCAACGAATATAACGGCGGAACGTACCGAAGGCCGCCTCCAACACCATCAGAGTCAAAAGTCCGACGATACCTGCTGCCAGGGTGGGCGGGTTACCCACAATCACACGGCCCGAAACCGCGCCGAACATAATGATGATGACCGCGTCAGAGGCGGTCATCGATGTCAGTACGCGGGTGCCAAAGAGCTTGACCAAAATCATGAAGGCCAAATAGATACCCACCGTGGCCAAAATGACCACAGGTATTCGATGCGGCTCAATACCCAATTGGTATAAAGCCTCACGTCCCATTAGCCCTAGCGTATCCACGGTTTTCCAGCTTACATCGAGCGTCCTTGCGCTTTCCCACGCCCCCTCCCCCGAATCACGCCTCCACACGATGGTGGCATTAGCGCCCTGGGCACAGTGCTTATCGACGTCGCAGGTTCCCAGGCGGAGGCCGCCAAGCCACAGCAGTAGCTAGGCGGTGACGCGACGAGCTAGGCAGTGACGCGGTAGACGTCGAAGACTCCCTCGGTGTTGCGCAGCGTAGTCATCAGCTGGCCCAGCTGCTTGGTATCCGAGATGGAGAACGTAAAGCGCATGGTGGCAATGTGGTCGTCGCCGCGGTTCGAGCTCATCGACAAAACATTGAGCTTTTGCTCGCTGAATACGCCAGTTAGCTCGGCCAGCAGACCTTGCCGGTCAATCGCTTCAAGCTGGAGGCTAGCGGAGAACTCGCCAGACGATCCCTTGCCCGAAGACCATTCGACCTTCATCATGCGCTCCGGCTCAGACTTGAGCTTTTCCGCATTGGTGCAGTCTGCGCGGTGGACGGAAACACCACCACCACGGGTGACGAAGCCGAAGATAGCGTCGCCAGGGACTGGCTGGCAGCAACGCGCCAGCTTAGCCATGACATCAGGGCTGCCCTCAACCAAAATTCCGGTTCCTTGCTCTGAGTCGTGGGTGCGCTGATTACGCGAGCTTTCCAGCTCAGAGAATGGTGTACGCGACGCCAGGGCCTCTGCAGCGTCGTCTTGGTCCCCAAAGAGGGACATCAGTTGATTCGACACATGCTGTGCCGATACATTTCCGGCACCTATAGCGGTGTAAAGGGCGTCCACATCGGAATAGTGGAGTTGCTCGGCGACTTGCTTCATGGAAGAAGCAGTAAACAACCTATGCATTGGCAGGCCGCCGCGTTGAATCTCAGCCGCCAAAGCATCGCGCCCGGACTCCAAGTGCTCCTCGCGGCGCTCCTTGGCAAACCACTGACGCACTTTTGCTTTGGCGCGTGGCGAGACCAAGAAGTCCTGCCAATCCCTCGACGGCCCAGCGTTAGGATCCTTCGAGGTAAAGATCTCAACCTTGTCACCAGACTTTAGCTCTGACTCAAGCGCAACCAGCTTTCCGTTGACCTTCGCACCGATACAGCGGTGGCCCACCTCGGTGTGCACAGCGTAGGCAAAGTCCACCGGCGTTGATCCCGCCGGCAGGTTGACTACATCGCCCTTCGGGGTAAATGCAAAAATCTGCTTAGCCGTAAGGTCATAACGCAGCGAGTCCAAGAACTCATTCGGGTCAGCGGCTTCCTTCTGCCAGTCCAGCAGCTGACGCATCCACGCCATCTGGTCGACCTCAGCGTCACCCTTAGCGTTCTTGCCCTTCTTCTCCTTGTAACGCCAGTGCGCAGCAACACCAAACTCCGCGTTGTAGTGCATCTCATGCGTGCGCACCTGAACTTCCAGGGTGGAACCACCTTCTGCAATCACCGTGGTGTGCAGGGACTGGTATACCCCGAAACGCGGCGCAGAAATATAGTCCTTAAAGCGCCCCGGAAGCGCTTGATAAAGCGAGTGCACAACGCCAATCGCGGCATAACAAGAGTTGACGTCATCAACGAGGATGCGGATACCTACGAGGTCGAAGATCTCCGCAAAATCGCGGCCACGCACCATCATCTTCTGATAGATGGACCAGTAGTGCTTCGGACGTCCCATGACCTCAGCATCGATGCCGTTTTCCCGCAGGGCCTGAGTAACCTGCGTTTTGATTTCTTTCAAAGCGCGGTCGCGAGAAGGAGCTCGGTCCGCCACCATGCGTACGATCTCGTCGTATTTCTTGGGGTACAAGATGGCAAAAGAAAGGTCTTCCAGCTCCCATTTCACGTTGGCCATACCCAAGCGGTGTGCTAATGGCGCAATGACGTCGAGAGTCTGCCGTGCCTTCTTCGCCTGCTTCTCTGGGGGGAGAAAGCGCATGGTGCGCATGTTGTGGAGGCGGTCCGCCACCTTGATAACGAGCACGCGGGGATCGGTGGCCATGGCCACGATCATCTTGCGGATAGTTTCTGCCTCAGCTGCGGCGCCGAGGGCAACCTTGTCGAGCTTTGTCACGCCGTCGACAAGCCGCGCAACCTCAGGACCGAAGTCCCTTGTCAGGTCTTCGAGTGAATAGTCCGTGTCCTCGACCGTGTCATGCAGCAGTGTCGCAACGATGGTCGTGGTGTCCATGCCAATCTCAGCCGCGATGGTGGCTACGGCGAGGGGGTGGGTGATATATGGTTCCCCAGACTTACGGAACACACCCTCGTGGAGGCGCTCAGCCGTGTTGTAGGCGTTATTAAGTAGCTCTACGTCAGCTTTGGGATGGAACTGCCGGTGGATGGACATCAGTGGATCCAGCACCGGGTTGATCTTTACCCTGCCTCCGGTCAAAGACCGAGCCAAACGTGCCGACATGCTCCGCATGCCGCCATTCGGGCGCTTTGTCGACTTCTCAGTGGTCAAGGCGTCGCCCTCCTCCTAGTCATGGGGTGTATCCGGCCAACGATGGCTTTAGACACATCATTCTAGTCGGTGGCTGCTGCCTGGTTGAGCACTACCAGCGGAACATCTGCCAAACGCTCGCGACCAGCCAGTCCGTTAACTTCCAAGACCACGACGTTTCCAGCTACCTTTGCGCCTGCAGACTCCAAAAGCAGCTTCGCGCCGTAGAGCGTGCCTCCGGTGGCCAGAACGTCGTCGACAAGCACGATGCGCTTGCCTTTAATATCGACTCCCTCACCGGGAATCTCGAGCGCCGCCGAACCGTACTCCAGCGTGTACTCCTGAGTCAGAACGGGTGGTGGCAACTTGCCCTTCTTGCGGATGGCCAGAATGCCCACGCCTAGCTTGTACGCCACGGCAGAGCCCAGCAAGAAACCGCGTGCATCGAGGCCACCAATCATCTCTGCGCCCAAGTCTTCGCAGGCCTTCGCTAGTCCGTCGACAACTGCCTGAAATGCTTCGGCGTCAGCAAGCACTGGTGTCAAATCCTCGAAGAGGATGCCCTTCTCGGGGAAGTCTTGCACCAAACGCACTTTTTCATTCAGTGCCCGCGCCGCGGCGGAATAAGTTTCACTCACAACAAATCCTTCAAAAGTTCGTGTCAAATTTGAGACTAGAAATCAACAACTGATTAACGCTGAGTGCTGACTGGAGCTGCACTCGGCGCACTCCAACGATCCATGTTCCAGCCAATGCCCGCAGCACCAGTGTATGGGACCACGCCCTTGACCGAGCGGTCAACGATGAAGACGCGGGGCTGGGCGGCCAAAGGAATAGAAGGGACGTCCTCCCATAGCTTTTCCTCTGCTTCTTTGATCTCCTTGAGCCGTTTGATGTTTGAGTCCGGCGTAGAGTACTCCGTCATTGGATCAACCGGGCCCAAGAATGCATCGATAGTCGGAGTCCATGTCGCAGGGTCCATCTCCAAATAATGCTGCGACATATACTCAGCAGACTGGTCCTCGACCGTGATACCGGCGGGTTCACACATCTTCTTAATCTCTTCGACCATGGCGCTGTAGCGCTCATCCGGGCCCAAGTAACCAATCTTGACGGTGTACCCAGACAGGTTCGCAGCCTTAGCCATGTCCTGGCCCTGGCGCTCCTTGGCTACCTGGCCCAAATGGGTGGCGACCGGGTCAGAATGGCGCAACGTGCGCAGGTACACAGGTGGTACTTCTACGCCAGATTGCTGCGAACTAACCTTGGCCAACCGCACATGGTCGATGCAGGAGGCAAAAGCCTCCCGGGCCCACGATTCCTGAAATACGCCGGACTGCGACAACGCCAGGGTATCGGTCAAGCCACCTACTACGGGTTCGACCTCATAAGGGCTTGCTTGGTCAGCAGCAGGTAACCAGTCTGGCTTAGCCTCAGCAGCATCGACAACACGCAAATTGCCCCTATCCTTGAGAGCCTTAGCGTCTGCAGTGTTGGGCCATACAACAACGGTATCTGTCGCCGGTTTATCGCCGAAGTACTCCTTGTTAGCCTTCAGGATGATCTCGCCCTGCTCCCCCACCTTGTCCACCACGAAGGGGCCAAAGGAAACTTGCAGCTCCGGGTCAAAGTCAGCAGGGGCTGTGGAGAATCCATTACGCCACGCGTCTGCCACTGGTTGCAAAGCAGTGGGGTCTTGGAAGGACAGAGTCGTGTTGAGCTCCTCCATCGTCAACCCGGCCTTCTTGGCCAAGGCATGCGCAGGCATAACGGTGCCTGGGCCAAAGAGATAGCGCCAGCGATCGCCTTCGCCTTCGTTGAAGGTGAGCGTAAATTCCTTGGAATTCGGGGCGCACTCGAATTGGGCAATCTCGTTCATCAGAGGCATGTGCGAGCCGAACTCGGATGCCATGACGCCTGCGGTGAAGGCGAGCAGGTAGTCATCACAAGTTACGGGAACGCCATCGGAGAATTTTGCTTGCTCCGAGAGGGTAAAACTAATCTGCTTATGAGGATTTTCCGGGGAGGGTGGCAACTCTTCGGTCTGCACAAGATCCGAGTTGGGGATCATCTGTCCCGAGGGGCCGGGGACATAAATGGCCGGGTATAAGCGGCTGGACAACTGCGCTGCACTCGTTGCGCTGCCGAACGAGGTGCCAGCATTTGTAGTGGCAAGCGGGGTATTGACCATGTATCCGAAGAAATCGGTGGACTGTGGTCCGCTCGGTTTTTCTTCCTCGTTACCGTCCCGGTTGCCTTGGTCTGAGCAGGCCGTTGCGGTGAGGCCGACAACGGCGAGGAGCGCCACTGTGGCCTTTTTAGCCCAATGGCGCTCTGTTTGTGGTTTAACTACCACCTTTTGTCCTCGCTTCTTTTCGACGTCCGTTCCCGAGGTCCTGGATCAACGGCCTAGAGTAGCGGCCTGGAGTAACGGCTCATCTACCGGCCTGGACGCCAGCTTGTCCCGGCGCTGCCTGGGGTGCCCGGGTTCCTAGTGAAGGGGGCCGATGCAGCATCGCTTGAGGACGCCTCCCCTTCCGAATCCTGGGCTGCCAGAGAAGTGACCTTTCGGGAACCCACTGCAGCGGCGGCCACGGTGTCTTCATCTGCGTCTTCGCCGTGCTCAGCGCGGAACTGCTGCACCTCAGTGTTGTGCTTCTTGACGGACTTACGACGGTTTGCAATGGACACCAGCAATGGGGTTGCCAGGAACAACGAGGAGAAAATGCCCTCGATGACGCCGATTAGCTGAATGAGCGCAAGGTCGCGAAGGGTGCCAATGCCCATCAGCCAGACGGCGATGACGAACAGCGCAATAATCGGCAGGACCGAAATGATAGACGTGGAAATGGAACGCATAACTGTCTGGTTAACGGCGAGGTTCGCAAGCTCGCCATATGTCTTCTTGCGCTGGCCCTGGAAGCCTTCAGTATTCTCGTTGACCTTGTCAAAGACGATAACGGAGTCATAGATGGAGAAGGTCAGCACCGTAAGCAGACCAATGATGACTGCCGGGGAGACTTCTAGCCCGAAGAGGGCGTAGATGCCCGCGATGATGACGCCGTCAAGAATCAGCGCGAGAATCGCTGCGAAGGCCATGTCTCGCTGCAGTCGAACTGCAACATACACCGTCGCCGTCGCAAGAAATACAGCCATAGCGAGAAGCATGCGCTGCGTAATCGCGGATCCCCATGACTCAGACACAGTTGAAGAACCAATTGCATCCGGGGTGGCCTTGCCCTCGGAATCCTTTGGATGATACTGCTCAAAGATTGCTTGGCGGGCGGTATCTACCTGCTCCTGAGAAAGGCGTTCGGAAGTGATTTCCAAGGTACGCGAGTCGCCGGCGCCGACTATCTGTACCATTTCCGGCTCGACACCGATAGCTTCTTCGAAGGTATCGCCGACCTGCTCTGCCACGAGATCGGCGGCTGGCATGTTCAGCTTGGTGCCGCCCTCGAAGTCAAGGGAGAGGCTAAAGCCGCGAATTGCGATCGCCAAGATGGATGCAGCGACCAATGCTGCGGTGATGGCGTACCACGTCTTGGAACGACCAATAAAGTCGTATCCGCCCTCGTCTTCATACAGACGATCCATCTTGGAGATCTTGTGATTGTTCACTTTAGTAGTCATTTCTACTTATCCTCCTCGGTGAGGCGGGAATCGGCTGCTGCTGTATGAGACGCTGCAGCTGCGCTTGCAGCGGTTTCCTTGTGTCCGGTTTTTCCAGACTTTGCGTAATAACCACGGGCACGACGTTCCTCAACCAGAGCGTAAATACCGCCAAGTCCGTTCATAGACGGCTTAGCTGCTGCTGGCCTTGCGCCGATGAGCTGCATCAGCGGAGCCATAATGAGGAAGGAGACAACCAAGTCGAATGCGGTGGTCAGGCCCATAGTGAAGGCGAAGCCTTTGACCTCACCAATTGCGAGGAAGTACACGATGACAGCGCCAATAAGCGTAACAGCGTTACCCGTAACGATGGTTGCGCGTGAGCGCTCCCACGCCTTGGTAGTTGCCGAACGGAAGGTTCTGCCTTCCAACAGCTCATCCTTGATGCGCTCGTAGTAGACCACGAAGGAGTCCGCAGTAGCACCGACACCAATGACCAAACCGGCGATGCCCGAAAGGTCCAGCGAGTAGCCAATCCAGCGACCCAACAGAACGAGTGCACCGTAGGTCAAAATGCCGGAGGCGACGAGGGTAATCAGGGAGACACCGGCGAGTGCACGGAAGTAATACAGCGAGTAAAGGACAACCAAGATGAAGCCCACGATGCCCGCGATGAGTCCGGCCTTCAGAGCAGCCTTACCCAGTGATGGTGGAACAGTTTCCACGGTGCCGCCAGGCTCGCCATTGGAACCGGTAAAGGACAGCGGAAGAGCGCCATACTTGAGGTTGTTAGCCAGGCTAGTTGCTTCTTCTTGGCTGAAGTCACCGGTGATGGAGGTAGCGGAGCCAACCGGAGTTGCGCCCTGGATGACCGGAGCAGAAATAACCGCAGAGTCAAGGGTGATGGCGACCTGCTTCTTCAGGTTCTGCTGTGTCACCTTGGACCAAGTCTCGGAACCGTTAGGGCCATCGCCGGTCTTGAAGGCGAAGCTGATCTCCATCTGGCCGGTCTGCGGGTTGAGGCCACCGTTAATTGGCTTGTTGGTGTCAATTTCGTTACCGGTCAAACGAGTACCGTTAGGATCCTTTACGCCTTCGAGCAATGGCGCTGGGGCCAAAAGGTATGGGGTTTTGTTTGCAAAGTCACAAGCCACGAACTGCTTTGCTGGATCATCGGTACCAGCAAGCGGATCAGAATCAGCATCGCACTTCAAAAGGGCCGCTGCAGCAGAGATAGTCGTTGGATCGTCAGACTGACGGTCCTTGCGGAGCATCGCCGTCATCTCATCGCGGAAATCGGCCTTCTCGAGCGAGTTTGAAGGCTCCTTCTTTGGCTTTGCGGTAACAGTCGGGGCCTGTGAGTCCTCCGACTTCTTGTCCTTCTTTTCTCCGGACTGTTCCACGGCCTTCTTAATAGCATCATGTACTTGCTTTAGTGACGCGTTGGCTTCCTCCACGCTAAGAACGCGGTACTCAACCCACCGGTTTGCCATGTCGAGCAAAGTGTCATTGAGCTTGTTCATGTCCGGCATCGGCTGTTGCGCAACTGGACGGAACAAAAGCTGGGAAGTCTGGCCCACTGCCTGCGCCTGGGAAGCATCCTCGCCTGGAACCGTGATTACGAGCGTGGAGCCATTGATCACAACCTCGGAACCAGAAACGCCCATTCCGTTGACGCGCTGTTCAAGGATGTTACGAGCTTGCTGGAGCTGGTCTTGAGTGGGCTCCTCGCCTTGCGGTACGAGGGTCACACGGGTACCGCCCTGCAAGTCAATGCCGAGTTTCGGCGTGCCTTGGCGAGCACCAGTTAGGAAAATAAGGGCATAAATGGCAACGACGATTAGCGCAAACAAGGCAATAGCACGCTTTGGCCACTGCCTGTTCCTATTGCGCAATGCGCCACGATTCTTTGCGGACAAGGAGTTCTCCTGTGCAACTAAAACAGGGTTTTACGATTAACTTTGAATAATTCGTGGGCATTTGAAACAAAAGTCCACGAGCACGATCCCTCATGCTACGTCATGAAAGGCCCAATGACTTAACGGGCTCTCAGCTTTTGCCACCTAGTGTGATAAGCGCTACAAAACGGCAACTGGAATCGCACTAGCGAATCCCGTTTGCTTCCTCTTCACTGACAATTTCCGGCGTACGAACAATGGCCATCTTGTCGAAGGTGATTACGACGCCTCCGGCCACTTCTAGATCCACTTCCTGCTCGCGGGTAGCCGCGACAGTCCCGTGCAGGCCGCCCGCAGTAATTACTTTCTGCCCTACATACAAATTTTGCTGCAGCTCAGAAAGTTTGTTTTGACGCTCACGCTGTTTGCGCATCGTCATAAAACTAGGGAGGAAGATGAGAATTGCGAGAACTAGAAGAAGTGCGTATTCCATAACTGGCTAGTGTGCCAGACTCATGCACACAGATGCCAGCCCTTGCACTAGAAGAGCACCTCCCCTAGCGTTCCCTCCGGCGGTTCCAAACCGATGTGCCGCCACGCCGCGGCAGTTGCCACACGACCGCGGCCTGTGCGGGCAATCATGCCGGCACGAACAAGGTAAGGCTCGCACACTTCCTCCACAGTGGAGGGCTCCTCGCCCACTGCCACAGCCAGGGTATTTACACCGACTGGGCCACCACCGTGGCCCTTGATCAAGGCTTCCAGGACGGCCCGGTCGAGGCGATCTAGCCCCATTTCATCGACGTCGAAGACAGCAAGGGCGCCTTGGGCGGCCGCTAGATCAATGTGTCCATCACCGTTTACCTCAGCGAAGTCACGGACTCGTCGCAGCAAGCGGTTGGCAATACGCGGGGTTCCTCGTGAACGAGAACCAATCTCAACCGCCGCGTCTTGGTCAATCTCCACATCAAGAATGGTGGCGGCACGGGTAATGACCTTGGTCAAATCTGCGGTGTCGTAGTACTCCATCTGGGCCGTAAAACCGAAGCGGTCACGCAACGGTCCCGTGAGCATGCCGGCGCGCGTAGTGGCACCAACGAGAGTAAATGGCGGAATCTCCAGGGGAATCGAAGTGGCACCCGGACCTTTACCCACGATGACGTCAATACGGAAGTCCTCCATCGCCATATAGAGCATCTCCTCCGCAGGGCGGGCGATGCGGTGGATCTCGTCGATGAAGAGGACGTCGCCTTCCATCAGGTTCGACAGCATCGCTGCGAGGTCGCCTGCGCGTTCCAAAGCTGGACCCGATGTCATACGCAGTGATGTGCCAAGTTCTTGGGCAATGATCATCGCCATGGTGGTCTTACCCAGGCCGGGTGGGCCCGAAAGCAGCACGTGGTCTGGAGTGACGCCGCGATTCTTAGCGCCATTGAGCACCAAGGACAGCTGCTCGCGCACCTTAGGTTGGCCGATGAACTCGTCGATGGACTTAGGGCGCAAGGAGCGCTCGATGTCGTGTTCACCTTGCTGCTTTGTGGCATCAACGTCAGCATTGCGCGCCGCGGACATGCTGGAGGTAGTGCTTTGCCCAGCTACCAGGCCGTCCGGTAACTGAAACTCAGTGCGTTCTACGTCTGACATGTCTTTATACCCTTTGTTTAGATTGTTGCGCGCTGACTCTGACAGCGGAGACTATTTCTTACGTCCCAATTGTGCCAGTGCACCACGAAGGACAACCGCCGTTTCTGCGGCTGACTCCTCCGCCACGATGCCCTCCACGACTGGACGGGCGGCTTTGTCGGTGAAACCGAGTCCAACGAGTGCCTCCACCACTTGGTCGACCACCGGCCCATGGGCCACCGCCGCGGAGGCTTCCTGCCCTGGCTGGGCCTGAGGCGCAAAGGCGCTGACCTTATCCCTCAGCTCGAGTGCGAGGCGCTCTGCCATGCGCTTGCCGACGCCCGGAATAGTTTGCAGCGTCTTCGCATCGCCGGAGGAAATGGCCTGAGCTAGCTGGCTTGGCCCCATAACAGATAGCGCCGCCAGCGCCAGCTTGGGTCCGAGCCCAGAGACGGTCTGGAGGACGTGGAACATCTCACGGTCCTCATCGTTGCTAAAGCCGTAAAGGGTCATGGAATCTTCCTTGACCACCATCGAGGTCAGCACAGTTGCTTCATCGCCCCGGCGCAAAGTGCCGAGGGTCACTGGCGTAGCAAGAAACTTGTAACCAACGCCAGCACATTCGATGACGGCATGATCAAGGCTGATGGACAACACCGTTCCGCGTAGTGATGCAATCACAGCGTCAGCTCCTTTTCTTTATTCTTTCTGCTAGTTCCTAGCTCAGTAATTTTTCTATCAAGATTTTGCGTGTGGCATAGCGCTGCGTATGTCAGCGCGGCTATACGCTACTGGCTGGTCGCGGCTTCTTTGCCCGGCCTTTCACGCCACTCGTCTTCGGCCATGTGCCCGTGTTCTGCCCTATTCGAGCCAAGGCTGGGGCACGCCAGCAGTGACAAACTGCTAGGGCCAAGGCATCTGCGGCATCCGCCGGCTTGGGTGGTTCGCCCAAACCAAGGATGCGCGTAATCATCGCGGTCATTTGCTTCTTGTCTGCCCGGCCGTTGCCAGAGATAGCCTTCTTCACCTCTGACGGGGTGTACATATGCACCGGAATGTCGCGCTCAGCGGCGGCTAGGACCACCACGCCAACGACGTGCGCGGTTTGCATCACCGTGGATACTTCACCACGTTCGAAGACTCGCTCGATAGCAACCACATCCGGCTTGTAGTCCTCCATCCACTCTTTGACAGCTATGGAAAGACGCAAAAGACGCTCAGTAAGCTCCTTATCGCTGGGGGTACGGGCAACACCGACCGCCACAGGTATCACCGAGCGACCACGCCCTGCTTGCACCACAGAAAGACCACACCGGGTAAGACCAGGGTCTATCCCCATAACGCGCAGGCCTTCCAGATTCACAGCTAACCCCCTCCTAGTCTGGACAATCTCTTTGCGCCTAGACGGGCGCAACAGCGAAAAGAACTAAAGTGAATTCACAGTCCAGTCAATCATACACACACATGTTCTAAGAATGTGCAGGGGCAGGGAGCCTGCGATAGTAAAACGCAAACACGCCCGAGCAGTGCAATCATGCGCGGGCGCGTTTTAAACCTTGTTTAGACCTTGTCTAGTGAGAATCTGCGCGTGTAGATCCCACAGCAAGCAGTTTAGTCCTGCTCGAGTTCTGCCAAGACAGCCTCAGAAAGGTTCATGTTGGTGTAGACGTTCTGCACGTCATCAGAATCTTCGAGGGCATCGATCAGGCGGAAGATCTTGCGGGCATCGTTTGCCTCGAGCGGAACCTCGACGGAAGCACGGAAGTCGGTGTCATTATCGTCGACCTCGATACCAGCCTCGGTGAGGGCTTCCTTCACTGCCGGAATATCACCAGGTGCGCAAACTACCTCGAACTTCTCGCCGAGGTCATTGACCTCTTCAGCGCCTGCTTCCAGAACTGCCATCAGGACGTCATCCTCGGTCAGCTCGCCCTTGTTGACCAAGACAAGGCCGGTGCGGGAGAACATGTAGGCCACGGAGCCAGACTCGCCCAGGTTGCCGCCGTTCTTGGACATTGCGGTGCGAACATCGGTGGCTGCACGGTTGCGGTTATCGGTAAGGCACTCGATGAGCATTGCCACACCGTTCGGGCCATAGCCCTCGTACATGATGGTCTCCCAGTCAGCACCGCCGGCCTCTTCGCCGGAGCCGCGCTTGCGGGCGCGCTCGATGTTATCGTTCGGCACGGAGGCCTTCTTGGCCTTCTTGATCATGTCATCGAGAGTCGGGTTAGCAGCCGGATCGCCACCACCGGTGCGGGCCGCGACCTCGATGTTCTTAATCAGCTTGGCAAATTCCTTGCCGCGCTTGGCATCGTTAGCAGCCTTCTTGTGCTTGGTAGTAGCCCATTTGGAGTGTCCGGACATTTCATCCCTTTCATTGTGGCTCTATGAAACTGCCTGCAATTATACGGACGGGCGTAGAGCAGTTAAAACAGCCCCCACCGTTTTCCGGCGTTTGAGTAAGTGTTTTTCTAGACGTTTTGCCAATTGCCGTTGTGCGAGCCAATCTGCATGCCCTCGCGCACGGTTCGGGTAAGCCCTTCCTGGACCACCACGGCAACCAAATCCCCGCCCTGGTTAAAGATCTTTCCGGTGGCCAGACCGGTCGCATTTTGCGCGGATGGTGATTCCTGCACATACAGCAACCACTCATTAACGCGCACTGGACGCAGGAACCAGATCGAGTGATCCAGGCTGGCAAGCTGTACTTGCTCGCCTTGATGTGGCAGCAGCGAAGCACGGATTAAGGTCATGTCAGACATATAGGCAAGTGCCGCACGGTGGGCATCCTGGCTGCTTTCTGACGCCGCAAATTCTGGCGAGGTGTTGCGGAACCACACGTAGCGGAACCCAGCGCCTGTGGCTTCTGCAAGTTCAGGGTCACGGCTTTCCTGCGGGACCAAACGGATATCCCAGTCTTCCCACTCGCGCAGGATGATGCGGGTGGAATAAGGAGCACCACCGCCGGCGGCTGCAGCCTCCTCCGGGCCCATAACCTCCGGCATGGCGTCCTGGTGCTCAGGACCAAAGTCATCAGCGATGTGGAAACCCGCGTTGAGCATGAAAATCAGGCGATCGTCTTGGAAGAGGCGCACCTGACGGGTAGCAAAAGAGCGGCCGTCCCGCACGCGCTCTACCTCGGCACGCGCAGGCGCGGCGGCATCACCCGGGCCCACGAAGTAGCCGTGCAAGGAATGCACGAGCTTCCCTTCAACGGTGTGCTGGGCTGCAGCGAGCGCCTGGGCCACCACCTGCCCGCCAAAGGTGCGCGCAATCTGGGACGGAACCACGGGTACGGAAAAGACATCACACTGAGCCTTTTCGTTCAGCGGCGCTAAATCAATAACCTCGCACACCTTAGCCATTACCTACGCGGGACTCCTCTCTTTGCTCAACGCGCAACATTAACGTGCGTTCTTCACATGCAACCTTCACATGCAACCCTGCCAACTTTACCTGTGCGCCGGGCTAGCACGTAGGATATGCCGCATGACATTTCTACGCCCTGCTGGCTTGCACCGCGTCGTTGCCTACCTAGAGATGTTCACGTGGGCATTCCTTATTTTCTCTATGGTTTTGAAGTACTCCGGCGTGACGGAGGCTTTAACTCCTATCGCTGGCGGTATCCACGGTTTTGGTTTCCTCTGCTTCATCGTCGTGGGCGTCATGGTGTGGATCAACAACAAGTGGTCCTTTGGCCTGGGCATGTTGGGGCTAATCGTTTCGGTCATACCTTTTGCCGCGCTCCCGTTTGCGCTTTGGGCGGACAAGCACGATAAGTTCCTGCCGCATTGGCGCTTTAACGATTCTGAGCAGCCACATGGTCTTGCCGAGCAACTTTTGGCCCAGGTAGTGCGCTTCCCAGTGCGCACTCTGAGCGTGTTCGTCGTAATCATTGCGCTGGTCTTTGGCGTTCTGCTGATGCTCGGGCCACCCGTCGATGTCGAATCCACTATCGAGTCGAACATCTAATAGCATCACTTAGGTGAAAATTTTTTGTTCCGTTCCAGCAGTATGGACTGGCTGGATTTGTTTCCGGCTTATCCTCATCGGACTACTGAAATGGAATTACGTCCCGCTAGGAGATATCTCCTATTACTTCTCCGGGCGTTTTGGGGCGAACTCCTCGGATATGACAGAGTACCCGCCCCCTGGCACGTGGCCTTCGATTCTCGTCGGCTGGTTGAGCGGCCCGAATCAGACCAGCTTTACCGTTATTTTTACAGGGCTATGCCTGCTTGTCGACGCCGCTTTCCTCATGGTCTTGCTTCACGGCTGGCGCCGCAAGCCGCAGGCCTTCGTCGCCGCATGGTTTTGGGTTATCTTTGGAACCGCAGTGGGTCAGGTCTTTGTCTGGCGCCTCGATATTTTTCCGGCTCTGGCGGTTGCTGCCGCAGGAGTGCTTCTTGGCCGCAACTCGCGGCTTGCGGCGGCGCTGCTTGGCCTTGCCACCACGATGAAGCTGTGGCCGGGCGTGCTCGCCGCAGGCCTGGTTGGCCGCTTCAATGCCCGTGCGACTTGGCAGCGCCTTAGCGCGTTCGTCGCTTCCATCGTGGGCATTTGCCTGCTCGTCATCGCCTTCAATGACGTCGAGCGCCTTATCTCCCCGCTGCGCTACCAAGAGGTGCGCGGACTGCAGGTGGAATCGATACCTGCAACGCTTCCGGTATTTGCCTCGCATCTTTTCCCGGACACTTGGTCCATCAGCTACGCTGCCTCCAAGAGTTTTGAAATCACCGGCCCTTGGGTTAGCGCGCTGTTAGTTCTTAGCTGTGATGTCTATGGAGTTTTTGGTCACGGAGTCTAATGGCTTTTTGGACGGGGAG
>OKFN01000011.1_pt1 | contig 91386 bp, 74 predicted proteins | sample 1614661 | NCBI WGS metagenome assembly OKFN01 (sample SAMN04436961, study PRJEB24849) | human gut metagenome | biome: human gut; feature: NICU; material: stool | host: Homo sapiens | place: USA: Saint Louis, MO | collected 2012-10-09 | reverse complement strand
CGGAAACCCGGTACCAACTACGCGGATTACCGGTACCAACTACGACGAACCGGCATTCGGAGCACGTTTATTAAGTGCCTTCGCATTCACGATGGTCAGGGCAAACATGCCCATGGAGTTCATCGCGAAGATGAGCGAGTAGCTCGTCGCGCTAAAGCCCCACTGCTGCTGTAGGACGAACGAGGAGGCCGATATGTACGAAAACATCGCACAGAATCCAAAGGCCACCGTGACCAAGAATCCCCAGAAACGCCCATTGCGCATCACGGTCAGGTAATTGCCGATGACCGTGCGCACCAAATGGTCATGCGGGCGGCCGCCTGCGGTCTCCGGGACGACCAGAATCGCCAGTACGAACTGCAATGCATGCAGGCCTGTAAGCACCCAGAAGATGCCGCGCCAGCCAATCGGTTCGGCCAGGAAACCGCCCATGACCGGCGCCAACGCAGGAGCGATACCCTGCAGCGCCATGAGCAGCGAATAGGCCTTCGCAGCCGCCGCGCCAGTCAGCAGGTCCGGCACCACGGCACGCGAGAGCACCACGCAGGCACCGCCGCCCAAGCCTTGGAAGGCACGCGCGGCAATCAAGACGGCGATGCTCGGGGCGAGTGCCGCCACTGCCGACGCCGCCAAAGCCACGCCCGCGCCGAGGATGAGGAGGCGCTTGCGGCCGACGGCGTCGGAAAGCGGGCCGATCACCAGCTGCCCCACGCCCATTCCGATGAAGAAGCCAGTGAGGGTTAACTGCACCGCCCCGCGCGTAGTTCCCAGGTCAGAAACAATTGCCGGCATGACCGGCAAGTACATATCAGTGGCAAAAGGCGCTGTTGCAGACAACAGCGCCAAGGTAGCCAGGAGAGGCAGTGGGATCATGCGTCGCGTTTTTCAAGCACGAAGACACCCAGTATCCACAGGATCGCAGCCCACGCAATGAAGACGATCGCGCTGCCCGTGGAGGAATCCCACGGCGCATTTTCAGCAACTGAGTCGGATGCCCAGCTATTGAAGGCCGAGAAAGGCATGAAGTGGATGATGTCGTCGCCGATCTTGGGCAAGACGCGAACAACGTTCTCAATACCCAGGTACAGGATGAGGGATAAAGCAACAGTGCCGGCAGTCTGACGCAGCAGCCAGCCTAGGCCTTGGACAAAGATGGTAACCAAGAAGCTGAGCAGCGGGAACATCCACAGGGAACGCTTACCAGCATCCTCTTTGAAAGGCTCGTAAAGTTCCTTCACAGAGTCCGGCGCTAGCATCTCCGAGAGGAAGTAGATCAGCACCAGAGCCAAGAACATGATTACGGCCGCAATAACGCCGTACAAGAGCACCTTCACTAAAGCCACGATGCTGCGGTTAGGGTTTGACATGTACACGGTGGATTGCAGGCCGAAGCGATACTCAGTAGTAACCACCATGATGGCTTGAATCATGATGATCGGGATAACCAGCGCCAAGAGGATGGAGTTCATTCCCTGCGCCGTGAGCGGGCTGACGGGGAAGGCCGGATCTACTTCGGGCGCATTGAGGGAGTTAAGCAGCGCCCAACCGATCGACAGGATGAAAATGAGGCCGGTGGTCCAGTAGAAGGACTTCGTAGTGCAAAGCTTGGTCCACTCGGCGCGCAGGGTGTTAACAAACATTAGTTCTGCTCCTCCTGTGCGATGTTTTGGTTGGTTGCCGGAGCACCTGGGGTGCTGGCATGGTACTGCACGTCTTCGCCGGTCATCTGCATAAATGCATCCTCCAGGGAAGCGCGTTTCAGGCTGAGCTCATTAAGCGGGACGCCCGTGGAGTACGCCAACTGGCCGATGAAGTCAGTGCTTTGGTCCTCGATGATGAACGTATTGCGGCCTTCTTCGTCGGTGCTGGTGCGGAAGGAAACGTTTGCCTCGCGCAGAGCGCCGTCGAATTCCTCGAGGTGGTCGGAACGCACGATGACGGAAGACTGTGAGTGCTCCTTCACGAAGTCATACGTGGACTGGTTTGCCACCAAGCGGCCGCGGCCAATGACCACGAGGTGGTCAGCCGTCAGAGACATCTCGGAAAGAAGATGGGAGGAAATCAGCACGGTACGGCCCTCAGCTGCGAGTGCGCGCACCAAGGAGCGCACCCAGCGAATGCCTTCTGGGTCGAGGCCGTTAACCGGCTCGTCGAGGATGAGGATTCCCGGGTCACCCAACAGGGCACCTGCCAAGCCGAGGCGCTGGCCCATACCGAGAGAGAAGCCGCCGGCCTTTTTACCGGCGACGTCGGAAAGCCCGACCAGCCCCAGGACCTCCTCCACGCGCTTGGTAGGGATTCCATTGGACTGTGCCATCCACTTCAGGTGGTTGGCGGCGGTGCGGTTGGGGTGCACTGCCTTGGCGTCGAGCAGCGCACCGACCTCCCGCAGCGGGTTCTTCAGCTCGCGGTAGGTCTTACCGTTAATACGGGCCTGGCCCGCCGTGGGGCTATCCAGGCCTAGAATCATGCGCATGGTCGTCGACTTACCCGCACCGTTCGGACCTAGAAAGCCGGTCACAATGCCTGGCTCCACCTTAAAGGTGAGGTCATCTACTGCACGGACAGACTTATATTGTTTTGTCAGTCCCTCAACTTCAATCATGCTGTCAAGGGTGCCATAGTTTTCTGGCAGTTACCTGCGTAGCCCCTCGATTTGTTTTAGCAGAGCCGGAAAAGCCTGCCGAAATGCCCCCAACAGAGGTAATTTTTCCACCTCTCCTAGCGGCACCCAGCGCAGCTCATTGGATTCCTCGTTTGCTTCCACGGCAAGCGGCTGGCCGCTGCAGGTCCGCGCAATGACCGTGGTGTAGGTCCAGTTGCCCGGCAGCCCACCCGCGGGAGGGAAGGGCCCAGAGGTCACGGAGGAGCAAAGCACTTCGACGTCGGCAGGCGCGATGGCGCATTCCTCGCAGGTCTCACGCAAGGCGGCTTCCTCGGGGGTCTCGTGTAAATCGCGCGCTCCGCCTGGGATTCCCCAAGTTCCGCCGTGGTTGGTCCACTCGGCGCGGTGCTGCAGAAGGAGCTTATCGCCGGCTAGAAGAAACAGCCCAGCCGCGCCGAACTTACCCCACAGCTTGCTGCCTCCTGGGCCTGCGGCCCAGCCATCCCCGCTGGTGTGTGTTTCTTCTCTCGCCGTCATGCCGCCCATCCTACGGGGCAGCGCCCTGCACCGCCTCCAAATGTGGTGGCGTGCATCACCAAAGAGCCTTTATTCTGCGCTATTCTAAGGGAATGACTGGCACAGGGTTGGAGGGCGCCGCACGTCCGGGCGAGCGTGCCGCCACGCATCCGGATGATGCGGCGAGGAATCATCACGATCATCCTGCTGACCACTGGCTGGATGAAGTAACCGAGCCAGCCGCTCCTGCTTTCAGCAACGCCACCCAACTGGCCATGAGCTCTTTTGTCGGCCCGGCGCGCTTGGTACGCCGCCTGTATCACTTCGCCGCCACCACGCCAGGCAAGCTCTTTACCGTGACGCTGATCCTCACCGTGGCGTTGGCCGCCGCAGGCTTGTCGATGTCGAACACTTCCGCCAATCGCCACGCGGCCTTGGACGATCTGCTCAACTCCACAGAGCCAATGTCGAATGCGGCGCACCATCTCTATACCAACCTCTCGCTGGCTGACACCGTGGCCACCACGGGCTTCGTGCAAGCTGGCGTGGAGTCAGAGGCTAACCGCGAGCGCTATAACGAAGCCATCGACGCGGCCTCCGTGGCCGCCACGCAGTCCGTCCTCGGTACCAATAGCGATGACGCCCGCATCCGCGAGCTGGTGACCTACATCCAGCGCGAGCTGCCCGTATATACCGCGCTCGTGGAGAAGGCCCGCACCAACCACAGGGCTGGCAACGCGGTGGCAAACTCCTATATGTCCAATGCATCCTCCCTGATGCGCGACAAAATCCTGCCGGCGGCCTCCGAACTGTTTTCGCTTACCTCCGCCAAGGTCAAGGAACAGCAGCAGCGCCTGACCAGCCCTCAATGGGTGCCGCTTTCTGGCCTGGTGGCAGCACTCTTCTTCCTCCTCATCGCGCAATGGTGGTTGTGGCGGCTAACGCGCCGCCGCTTCAACCGCGGCTTCCTCACCGCCAGCGTGCTGCTCTTTTTGGCGCTCACGTGGGCTTCGGCCGCCAACTTTGCCACGTGGAGTTCTGGCTACCACGGCTTTGAGACAGTCTCGCGCCCGTGGGATTCGCTCACTGCTTCCCGAATTGAAGCGCAGCAGACTCGCACTTCTGAGACGCTGGCGCTGGTCCTGCGTTCCTCGGAGTCTGACATGTCGGTGCGTTTTAGTTCGACGTTGTATTCCATTTCTAACGCCCTCGAGGACTACGAAGCCGCGCTTGCCGACGACGATATCCCCATCAACGATCCTGCGCTTCTGCCCGCCGCCAAGCAGGCCGCGCAGGAGTGGGAGGACTCGCACGAGGAGTTCATGAATGCGCTTGCCGACGGCGACTATGACAAGGCGATCTACGAAGCCACTGTGAGCACGCCCAATGGATCGCCAACGGCCGCTAGCGCTTTCGACGACGTGGATAATTCTTTGGCGGGTCTGATCAGTGAGGCCCGCGTGTCCATGCGTTCCTATTTGGAGCAGGGGCTCAACGCTATGACCATGGTTTCCACTATGGTGTTCTTGCTGACCAGCGGCGCCATCATCGCAGTGTGGCTGGGTATCCGCCCTCGACTCCAGGAGTACCTCTAATGACTTCGAAGTTTCGGCGACTACTACTGGCTACTACCGCGGCGTGCACGGTGGCGTTGGTGGGGGCGACGTCGTGTAGCGTGCCCCAACGCTTGGCCCCACAACAGGATGAGAAGGCGATCCCACAGGCCTCCTTGAACTCAGAGGCAGGGCCGCCTTTGCCCAACAACTCGATCTGGGAAAGCGCTGGCAGCATAGAGCCGCACCCACGCACGAAGGTGCCGGTGACTGGCACCTACCGGCCGGATGACAAGACTCCGCGTGAGCGCATTCCTGATATTTACAAGCGCGGACGCATCATCGTGGGCGTAGACCGCTCCAACAATCTGATGAGCTACCGCGACACAGCTTCCGGCGAGGTCCGCGGCTTTGAGGTGGACATCGCGCGGGAAATCGCCCGCGACATCTTTGACGATCCAAATAAGGTGGATTTCCGTTTCGTGGAGTCCTCGGAGCGCACCTCAGCACTGAACGAGCGCAGCGTGGATATTGTAATTCGCACGATGTCCATTAGCGCCGAGCGCCAGCGCGAGGTGGCCTTCTCCGCGCCGTATATGACCACCAAGACCAGGCTTTTGGTGCTCAGCAGTTCGGGCATTCGCTCCATCGACGACACCGCAGGCAAGACGCTGTGCGCAGTGCAAGGCTCCACCATCGTGGACACGGTGCGTCGCGAGGCAAGCACGTCGAACATCCTGCAGACCCGCTCGTGGGGCGATTGCTTGATGGCCCTACAACTCAACCAGATCGACGGCGTGGTGGCTGATGACGCCCTATTGTCTGGAATGCTGGCGCAGGACTCCTATACCTCCATCGTGGGGGCGCCACTCACTAGCGAGGATTACGGCGTGGCAGTGCGCAAGCCCGATAGCTTCTACGATTCCAAGCCGTTGCTGCGTCAAGTTAACTCCACGCTGGAGCGCATCCGCCAGGACGGCACCTGGGATAAACTCTTTGCCACGTGGCTGGGTGACTATCTAGAAAGGCCAACGCTGCCCGCACCGAATTACTTGCCGGAGGAAGAAAGCTCCAACGACGCCGACGCTACAAAGGAGGCGCAGCGATGAGTCCTACGCATGGCCATAGCTTCAGCGAGGACGAGCTCGATCACCTCGAGCCGGAGGCGCTAGAAGATCCCGCGACAGGTGCGGCGGTTGACACTGACGCGGCAAACCCCGGCACGGCTTTAAATGCCGATAACGCAGAGCCTGCCACGCAAGCGGTGCCATACGACCCCTTTGCGGACGAAGACGAGGTAGGAACCTCGGCAGTTGCCTTCGATCCTTTCGCTGACGAGGACGACGAATCTGACGAGGGCGCCGATGTTGCAGGAACCTACACCGACCCCGACAACATTGCGGCTCTCATCGCGGAGCTGGGACAACTACGCGATCGTCGCAAGCAGGAGCAACAAGAAGATGCTTCGCAACGCTCGCGGCGCCAAGCCTTGGATACGTTCCGCCAGCGCCGCGCCGCCAAGCGCACCGACCGCGAGGTGGCCGACGGAATGGCCACCCTGCCCTTCATCGTGCCGGGCAACCCCACTGCCGCGCTCATCGACCCAACCAAAGAAAACGTCGCTCCACCGCAGCTTTCCCCGGGCGATATCGTAGCCGGGCAATACGAGATTTTGGGCGTTATCGCACACGGCGGTCTGGGCTGGATTTACCTGGCCAACGACCACTTCGTCTCTGGGCGCATCGTCGTCCTAAAAGGCATGCAGTCGGAGAAGTCGGCCGACGAAACCGCCACCGCCGAAGTCGAGCGCGAGTTCCTAGCGGACATCACACACCCGGGAATCGTGAAGATTTTCAATTTCGTCGATGACGAGCGCGTCGACGGTGGCTTTATCGTCATGGAGTACGTCGGCGGCCCTTCTCTCCAGCAACGCCGCAATGACCAGAAGGACCGGCTCTTCCCAGTAGACACGGCCATCGCCTACATTCTGGAACTGCTGCCGGCGTTGGACTACCTGCACGCCCGCGGCGTGGTCTACAACGACTTGAAGCCTTCCAACATCATCGTCACCGAGGACCAAGTCAAGCTCATTGACCTGGGCGCGGTCTCGGGTATTGGAGCTTTCGGGCATATCTACGGAACTAAGGGTTTCCAAGCCCCCGAGATCGTCAAGTCTGGCCCGTCGGTGGCCTCGGATATTTACACCATCGGCCGCACGCTGGCCTGCCTGACCATTACGCTTCCGCAGGAAGACGGCGTCTACTTGCCGGGGCTTCCCTCCCCCACCGATGAGCCTTTGCTGCGCCGCTATCTTTCCTTCTATCGCCTGCTGCAGCGCGCCACCGACCCTGACCCGGCCAAGCGCTTTCAGAGCGTTGCGCAGCTGCGCGACCAGCTTTACGGTGTGCTCCGCGAGGTCATCGCCCTGCGTGACGGAATCCAGCATCCCACTCAGCACTCGCTGTTTTCGCCGCAACGTACGACTTTTGGCACCAAGCACTTGGTTTTCCGCACTGACCAGCTCATCGACGGCATTGAGCGCACGGTGCGCATCACCGCGCCCGAGGTGGTATCCGCCTTGCCTACCCCGCTGGTTGACCGCTCCGACGTCGGCGCCGCACTCCTCCAAGGTGCTTCCTACACCGAGCCGCAGGAAGCGTTGGAGACGCTGCGCCAGGCAATGCAGGCCCCAGAATACGAGGAGTCCGCGGAGATTCCGCTCGGCGTGGTGCGCTCGATGATCGACCTGGGTTATACCGGCCAGGCCCGCGAGTGGCTGGCCTCCATTGAGGACAAGCTCGGTAAAGACTGGCGCTTCCAGTGGTATTCGGGCGTCGCGGTGCTGCTCCTCGACGACTTCCGCGCCGCCCAGGTGCACTTCTCCAACGTGCTCAACCTGCTGCCTGGCGAGCCCGCGCCGAAGCTGGCCATCGCCGCCATCAACGAGCTGATTCTGCAGGAGCTCGGTTATGAGGAAGCATCGCTTATCGACGCCGCCGTGGCTCGCGCATGTGCCAACCTCACGACGTCGCTGGCTGACCTCCCCGCGGAAGCTTTCGCGGACCAGCCTGGAATCTGGGACCACGTGACGGATGACCCGGCGCACCTGCGTTTCAACTCGATGCGCTTGTACGGCATCGTGTGGGCCACCAATCCGACTACGGTGTCCTCCGCGTTTGGGCTGGCGCGCCAGCTGCGCGCTGAGCAGCAGATTGAGCTGGCCGTGGCCACTTTGGACCGCGTGCCCAACGCATCGCGCCACCATCGCATGGCGCGACTGACCACAATTCTGCAGCTGGTGCTCCATGATCTCACGGAGTCCCGCATCCGCCGCGCGGCCCACCGCCTGGAGGAGATCCCGCAGAACGAACCACGCTTCTTGCAGGTCAAAGCTGCAGTTATCTCGGCCGGCCTCAACTTCCTGCGCGATTCCAACCTCGATGCAGCGGCCTCCCCCAACGACCTCTTCGAGTTCGCCTTCACGCAGCGCGGCCTGCGCTACGGCTTGGCCGATACTCTGCGTGCCCTGGCCCGGCAAGCGCCCTTCGCGCGGCACCGCTATGCGCTGGTGGACCTGGCGAACCAGGTGCGCCCGGTGACGATGTTCTAGGCCGCGCGCCATGGCTGCCTTTCCAAATGGTGAGGTCAACCGCTCCAAACGCCACCTCAACAGCCACCTCCAGCCCCAAAAATGAACACTGGCCCCACTAGCCACATCGCGACCTCACCATTTGGCCATTCGCGTCGTGCCTCAGCCCAAATGGTGAGGACCACATGGTGAGGTGAGCAATCTCCAGCCCCAGCAGGCAACGCCAGTCACAGTAGTTACAGCTCGACCTCACCATCTAGGCCAACTACCTGCAAATGGTGAGAGGAAGCGCCTACGCCTGGCGCACCACTTGCTGCAGTCCCCGCTCACGGCCAGACACCCAAGTTGCCCGCAGCTCTGCGAGGAACTTCTGCGGCTGATGAAACAGCTCACTCGAAGTCACACGGAATACCGTGTAACCGGCATTCTGCAATCGCACCTCGCGGCGACGCTCTTCCACGATTACCCGCCGGGTATCCGAGTCATAAGTTGCGCCGTCATACTTCACGGCTCCATCAATTTCCAATACCAGCCAACCATCAATCAGAACATCAACGCGAACACCGGGAATCACCCAGACTTGCTGTTGGATGGAATGACCCATCTTTGCGTGTGCCAATAACGCGATGCATAATGCCTCGTAGGGCGACTCGCATTGACCAGAAAGAAGCGATATAGCTCGACGCGCTTCAGCGATATCTTTGACCCGCCCCATAGTTGCGAGGCAATCCATAGCCATAGCCTTGGCAGCCTCGACATCGAGTTCAGGATGCATCCGAAACCATGATTCGAGTGCCACGAAGCCGCGAATCCAGCCTTCGAAGCGCGCGACATCCAACGCGGCGCGCAAAGCAGACGTGACGCGAACGCCCTGCACCTTCTCGACCATAGAATCTGGCAGACGCATCTTCTTGTAACTTCGGCCGTGGCCCCAGTCTCTCCGCGGTGGCATAACGCCAGAGCGCAGAGCGAGCGTCACCGGCTCCTCGCCGCACCGCGGCGGGAGGACCCACAGCCCATGCACCCGCGCCGCCGAAACTCCCACGAGCACCGCCCGCCTAGCACTATGGCCCGCCCGCAAACACCGCGCCAGCTGCTTTTCATGCCAAGGCAGCGACTGCCCTTCTACTACTCCCCCGAATTGTTCCATAGAGATAGTCCACTAACCGGATCAGTACGAGCGCAAGAGGGAATTGGTGCAACAGGCCAAATCTGTGGATAACTCATCGCGATGAGCTATCCACAGACTGGTAAAGCGGGAGTTTTTGGGCTTAGTACAGCCCCGCCTCACGCGCCATATCGGCGATTTCAGCGGACTTCTGTGCGATAGCCAGCTCTTCGTTGGTCGGCACAACGAAGACCTTGACCGGAGAGTCCGCCTTAGAAATCATGCGCGGCTCCTTCGAGCGGACTAGGTTAGCCTGCTTGTCGAAGTGAATGCCGTACATACCCAGGTTGAACAGCGAATCCTGACGTACCTCAGTGTCATTTTCGCCCACGCCTGCAGTGAAGGTGATGGCGTCCACGCGGCCCAGCGCAATCATGTACGAGCCGATGAAGCGGCGCAGCTGGTGGATGTAGATGTTGTATGCCAGCCATGCGTCCTGGTCCTCGGCTTCGATGCGCTCACGCAGCACACGGAAGTCGTTGACGCCGGAAATGCCCTTCACACCAGACTGCTTGTTGAGCAGGTTGTCAATCTCATCGATAGACATGCCCGCCTGGCGGGACAGATGGAAGATGATGCCCGGGTCGATATCGCCGGAACGGGTGCCCATCGCCAAACCAGCCAACGGGGTCAGACCCATCGAGGTGTCAATCGGGCGGCCGTGGCGAATAGCCGCCGCAGACGCACCATTGCCTAGGTGGAGGGTGATCTGGTTGACGCGCTTCGGGTCCTTATCCAGCAAGCGCGGGACCTGCTGCGACACAAACTCGTGGGAGGTGCCGTGGAAGCCGTAGCGACGGATGTCGTACTTGGAAGCCACCTCGTTGTTGATGGCGTAAAGCGCAGCAGCCGGCGGCATATGGTTGAAGAAGGCCGTATCGAAGACCGCCACGTGCGGGATGTTCGGCAGCATCTTGCGCGCCACGCGAATGCCGTCCAGGTTGGCTGGGTTGTGCAGCGGAGCCAGCGGGATGAGGTCCTCAATCATGGACTCAATCTGGTCCGTGATCAGCTGCGGGTCGGAGAAGAGGCGTCCGCCGTGGACAACGCGGTGTCCCACGGCAACGACCTCCACGTCCATTGGGCCCACGTTGTGCTGGTGCATAATGTCGAATGCCCGCTCCAGGCCGAAGGAGTGGGTAGGAATCTCCAGCTCTTCCTTGTATTCCTCGCCACCAGTCTTGACGGTGACGGCACCCATCGGCTCGCCGACCTGCTCGACCAAGCCGGAGACCAGCGGGGCGTCGGTAGCCGTGCCCTCTGGGTCAACCAGCTGGAACTTAACCGATGAGGAACCTGAGTTGAGAACGAGTACGTATGCCATTTACTTAACTCCAGCCTGGATTGCCGTGATGGCGACAGTGTTGATGATGTCCGGAACGGTAGCGCCGCGGGAAAGGTCGTTGACCGGCTTGTTCAGGCCCTGCAGAATCGGGCCGACAGCCAGCGCGCCGCCGGTACGCTGGGCGGTCTTGTAACCGATGTTGCCCGCCTCGAGATCCGGGAAGATGAAGACGTTTGCCTGACCAGCAACTTGAGACTCCGGCGCCTTCTTGGCAGCCACGCCTGGGTCGCACGCGGCGTCGAACTGCAGCGGACCATCCACCTTGACGGAGGAATCCAGCGCACGAGCGGCCTCAACAGCAGCCACCGCGCGGTCAACGTCCGGGCCGGAGCCCGAAGTACCGGTGGAGTAAGACAACATGGCCACACGTGGGTCGATGCCGAACTGCGCTGCGGTCTTTGCGGAAACCACGGCGATTTCACCCAGCTGCTCTGCAGTTGGGTTCGGGTTGACCGCACAGTCACCGAATGCCCACAGGCGTCCGCGCATGACCATCAGGAAGATGGAGGAAACCACGGAAGCGCCCGGCACGGTCTTGATAATCTGGAAGGAAGGCTTGATGGTGTGCGCCGTGGTATGCGCAGCGCCGGAAACCATGCCATCTGCCAGGCCCTTGTGCACCATCATCGTAGCGAAGTAGGAAACGTCCTGCATAGTCTCGCGCGCCTGCTCCAGGGTGACGCCCTTCTTCTTACGCAGCTCCGCGAAGTCAGCGGCGAATTCCTCCGCCAGCGGGGAGTTCAGGTGGTCAATGACGTCCACGCCGGTGAGATCCACGCCAAGGCGCTCCGCCCGCTTGGCGACGTCCGCCTCATCACCCAGGATGGTCAGCTTAGCGACCTTGCCCTCGATGAGTGCGCCGGCCGCTTCAATGATGCGGTCATCGTCGCCCTCTGGGAGCACGATGTGTGCACCGACTGCGCGAGCCTGATCAAGCAGCTGCTTCTGGAAAAGTTCGGCGCTCATAACCGGGGCAATCTCCCCGACTGATGAGAGCGCACCTGGGACAGAAGCGACGTCGGTAAACGCGCCCAAAACCTCAGCACCCACGGAGCGTGCATGGGCAAGGGCAAGGTCCGAAGTACGTGCTGGAGCGTTGGTAATCAGAACGAACGGGATACCGAGCGCCGCTGCGGCCTTGGCGTCGAAGTCCATTACACCCGTGCCCTGCAACACGACGTCGCCTTCTGGAACAGTGACCAGAATCTGATCAAGGGTGGTTCCCAGATCGTTGAGCTGCGCGAAGGTTGCGCCTAGATCTTGTGCCAGCGAGGGGGCATCAAGACCGTCGAAGCCACGGCCGATGACACTCACGAGTGCGGAGTTCTGTGCAGACATTCTCAGTAGCCTTTCTCTTTCAAAGAGTAGACGAGTAGTGTGCCGCAAGTCACTAAACGCGGCACACAGTGACGCCTTCACTTTACTGGAGATGTCCGAATAAAGCCGTTTCTAATAGCGATTGTGAAACGTAAAACACACTGCATGAGTCAATCCCACCCACCGCCACCCAAAAATTGTGCGTTCAGACACATACTTTTGGAACAGTGAGCCACCCGGAGTAAGCTCCGAGTTAAGGATTGTTACTTCGGGCAAGACCTAGGACGCTATGAGCGTCGCGTAAGCATACGCGGCATCGCCCCAGCGCCCTGGGTCTTTTGTGGTTTTATGGCACATTCGCTGCCTCAGGAGCTACAAAACCCGCCCCAGGATTTCGAAAGGAACTCACATGTCGACGCAAACGCGCTCCGCAGCTGAGGCCATCCTCGATGGCATTGGCGGCGCAGACAACATTGCATCGTTTACTCACTGTGCCACTCGCTTGCGCTTCCAGCTCAATGACTCCTCGAAGGTCAACAAGGAGGCCCTCGAGGCCATCCCTAAGGTGCTGGGCGCAGTCCCCCAGGGCGGCTCGAACTACCAGGTCGTTATCGGTGGCGACGTTGCCACCGTCTACGACGAGATCAACGCCTTGCCCGCCATGAAGGACGGCGGCCCAAGCGATGCGGACATCAAGGCTGCCGCTCGCGCCAAGGCCAAGGGCAAGGTCCCTTTCATGGACGAGTTCTTTGAGTACCTGTCCGATTCCTTCCGTCCAATTCTGGGCGTCCTGCTGGGCGCCTCGCTCATCATCGCGTTCGCGTCGATCCTCGACGCATTCGGAATCGTCGACTTCCGCGCGCCTGACAAGCCGGCCTCGTGGTTCTTCGTCGACGCCATGTGGCGTTCCGTCTTCTACTTCCTGCCTTTGATGGTGGCTTACAACGCTGGCAAGAAGCTGCGCATCGACCCTTGGGTCCCGGCCGCCATCATGGCAGCGCTGCTCACCCCGGAGTTCCTCAACCTCACTGAGAACCCGGCCGTTCAATGCGTTGTCAATGACACCCTGGGCACCGAACAGTGCACCATCCCAATCTTTGGCATGACCATGCAGCTGCCTGATTACGGCGGCAACGTCTTCGTACCTTTGATGATGGCTTATGTAGCAGCGTTGGTCTACCGCTTCTTCCAGAAGATCATTCCTACTTCCATCCACATGGTCTTCGTACCTTTCTTCACCATGCTCATCGTTATCCCACTGACCGCCTTCCTCATCGGCCCGTTCGGTGTGTGGGCTGGTAACGGCATTGGCGCTGGCCTGTCCTGGATGAACGACAACGTGCCATTCGTCTTCGCTCTCGCTATCCCGATGCTCTACCCATTCCTGGTTCCGCTGGGTCTGCACTGGCCACTGAACGCCCTGATGCTGGTTAACATCCAGACCTTGGGCTACGACTTCATCCAGGGCCCAATGGGTGCATGGAACTTCGCCTGCTTCGGCGCAACCGCCGCTGTGCTTGCTTTGTCCATCCGCGACAAGGACACCGTGATGCGCCAGACCTCTGGTTCCGCTCTCGCCGCCGGTCTGCTGGGTGGCGTCTCCGAGCCTTCCCTGTACGGTATTCACTTGCGCTACAAGAGGATTTACCCGCGCATGCTGGTGGGCTGCTTCGCTGGCGGCCTCACCGTTGCACTGCTGACGCTGGGCTCCAACGGCATCACCACCGACGCCTTCGTCTTTACCTCGCTGCTGACCATCTCCGTCTTCAACCCGATGCTCAAGTACGTCATCGCCATCGCCGTGGCATTCGTGGTTGCTTTCATCGCGGTCTTCATCTCCGACTACCGCACCCCAGAGGAGCGCGCCGCCCAGAAGGCCGCTGCCGCTGGTGCAAGCGCTGCTGCGCTTGACGACGCCCCGGCCGAGGCCGCCGCTGAAACCGAGACCGTCATCACTTCCCCCGCTGAGGGCGAAGTTGTTCCGATGGCCGAAATCAATGACCCCGTGTTCTCCGCAGGAACGCTGGGCGACGGCGTGGGTGTCATCCCCGCTTCCGACGAGGTCTACGCCCCGGTATCCGGCGTAATCGTCAGCGCGATGAAGACCGGCCACGCTTATGGCATCAAGACCGAGTCCGGCGTCGAGGTCCTCGTCCACATCGGCATCAACACCGTGAAGATGAAGGGCGAGGGATTCGCCCCAGCCGTCAAGAAGGGCGATACCGTCAAGGCCGGCGAGCTCCTGGCCACCGTCGATTTCGGTGCCGTACGCGCCGCAGGCTACGACACCACCATCGTGGTGGCCGTGACCAACACCAAGGCACTGGCCGAGGTAACTCCGGCCGGAATTAAGAAGGCTACGGCTGGCGATATCATCATCACCGCTACCCGCTAGTAACAACCCTGAATTAGGGCTCCGCGCCTCGGCGCGCGTGCCCTATAGGCCCGATAGTCTTAACTACTATCGGGCCTTATCCGTGCCCACCGCCTGAAGAAGGAATTGATTCAGCAATGCAGATCCTGCGCGTCTTCAACAACAACGTCGTCTTGGCGCGCCGTACCGGCAGCAACGCTGGCACTCCCGCAGGCGAGGACACAGAAGACGTCATCGTGACCGGCCGCGGAATCGGCTTTCAGGCAAAGGCTGGCGACGCCGTCGATCCAGCCAAAGTGGTCAAGGTATTCGTACCGGCCTCAGGCCGGGACCCCGATCACTCTGCTGCCATGCTCGCCGCCGTCCCGGGTGAGTTCATCCAGCTAGTGCTGGAAGCCATGGACCGCGCTCACGTGCCGGATACGCTGCGCAGCAAACTCACCCTGGTGGTGGCTCTAGCAGACCACGTGCATTCGGCGGTCAACCGCGGAATAAGCATCGAGTATCCGCTCGAGGCTGAGGTCCGCCATCTCTACGCTGAGGATTTCGCGCTGGCCAGCACTCTGCTCCAGGAGATCAATACAGGGCTGCATTCCCCACTGCCTGAGTCTGAGGCAGTGGCGCTGACCTTGCACCTGGTCAATGCCGGTTTCACGGTGGGCGACCTATCCGGCACCTACCGCATGACAGGACTTATCCAGCAGCTGCTGGACATCATCGGCAGCCACAACGGCGTGGAACTTGAAAGCGAAGATCTTTCTGTTGCCCGCTTTATCACGCACTTGCGTTACTTGTTCGTACGCATGGCTGAGCACTCGCAGCTGGATTCGCCGGGGTCTCCTGTATCCAACGTCATCAACGACCAATACCCGGACGCCGCACAGTGCGCCCGTACGGTCGCCGGAGTCATCGAGCTGCGCATGAATGAGAGTCTCACCGCGGATGAAATCACGTATCTAACCCTGCACATTGCGCGCCTAAGCCAAGCGACCAAGTAAGCACCGAGTAGATATCAAGTCGAACTACCACCGTTAAGATCACGGGCATGACTTATACGCTCACTGCTGCGCCCATTAACCACATGAATCCGCTTGACGTCCACGGGCTCTACAAACTGCGCGTGGACGTCTTCGTGCATGAGCAGCAGTGCCCGTATGCCGAAATCGATGACACCGATGCGCTCGATTCCACGGTGCATATCTTGGCTTTCGACGACGACACCCGCGGTATCGTTGGCACAGCGCGCGTCTTCCCCTCCACGCTAGATGGCGAGGAGGTGGCCCAATTTGGCCGCTTTGCTCTGGATAAACAGGCTCGCGGCACGGGACTGGGCAAGCAGGTCATGGAAGCAGCGTTGCAGTATGCCGCAGTGGCCATGAGCGGCCAGCCGGTCTACTTGGAGGCACAGGCACCGCTGGTGGATTACTACAGTGCCTACGGCTTTGAGGTGTGCGGCGAGCTTTTCGACGACGAGGGTATCCCCCACCAGCCGATGATCCTGCGCCGCGAGGGCTAATCGTCTGCGGAACGGTTGAGAGCTGGGTCGACCTCGACGACGGGCTCAGCGACCTCGACGAAATCGATGTCGACGGCATCGTTAGCCACTGGGTCCACGGCCTGTGCGTTGGCGACAACGGGCGCGTTCGGAGTCTGGCTGATGCTGATCTTGGCGGCGGCAAGCGCGGCACGGTCGCGCGCAGTCTCGACGTCTTCTGCGGTGGTTGCCACCATGCCCATGCGGCGACCAACGTAGGCACCGGGTTTGCCAAAGAGACGGACGTCGGTCTCTTCGAAGGCCATGGCCTCTGCAACGCCGCTATAGGCGACGTCGTCTGTCGCGGCGTCGGCATGCAGCACCACGCTGGCGCCGGGTGAGGTTAGGGTGACGTCGATTGGGTAGCCCAGGATGGCGCGGGCGTGCAGCTCGAACTCAGAGAAGCGCTGCGTGTAACCCGTGAGCATGGCGGTATCGGAAGGACGCGGGGAGACGGAAGAGAAGTACACGTCCTCGTCGGCGACGAAGAGTTCGACGCCGTAGACGCCGCGTCCGCCCAGCTCGTTGGAGATGCGCGCGGCTACGGAGCGTGCGTTCTCAAGTGCGATCTCGCTCATGGCCAGCGGCTGCCAGGATTCGATGAGGTCGCCGCGCTCGTGGCGGTGGCCGATGGGCTCGCTAAACCACGTGCACAGCTTGCCGGAGACAGGATCGATGGAGCGCACTGCAAGAAGGGTGACCTCGTAGTCAAAGTCCACGAAGCGCTCAGCGATGACGCGCTTTTCATCGGAAGATACACGGCGCACGAGGTTCCATGCGTCCTTGAGATCTTCTTCGTCCTTGACCAGCATGTGGCCCTTTCCGGAGGTTGCCACGTCAGGCTTTACGATGCACGGCATGCCAAGCTCATGGACGGCTTCGGCAAGCTCCTCCGCGGAGCTGGCAAAGCGGTATGCGGTTACGGGCAGGCCAATGTTTTCGGCCGTCTCACGAATGGTCTGGCGGGACTGGGTCAGTTCGCACGCCCGGGCGCTAGGGACGACGACGGCGGGGGTTTCCGACTCAAGCCGCGACAGCGCCTCGACGGCCACAATCTCAACTTCGGGGACGATATAGTCTGGCCGGATGCGCTCGGCGATTTCGAGCACCTTGGCTTCATCGGTGATGTCCGCGATGTAGCTAAAGTGCGCGAGCTGTTGTGCAGGGGCGCCGGCGTAGCGGTCGACGGCGTGTACCTCGAGGCCCAAGTTCTGGAAGGCAATAACTAGTTGCTTGCCTAGCTCGCCTGCGCCAAGCAACAGCACTTTGGTGGCGTTACCGGTAAGGGGGGTACCTATATAACCTGCGATGTCGCCTGAAATATCCATCCTTGAATTATTGCACATGTTCTTCACAGTCTTATTACTGAAAAGCCAGGATGCAAGATATTTAACGCCGCGGCAGGCCGCAGGCAAGAACGAAGGCCGCGAGATCTCCAAACGCCCGCCTTCTACTTGGAAAGATGTAGAAGACAGGCGTTTCGCTTGGTGGTAAAGCTAGTGGCAACCGGGATTAACCGGCTGCCTTAAGCAGTAGCTTCAGCTGCTCGTAGGGACATTTCTCAGCGAGAGATTACTTGCTGGATCCACCGTTGGAAGAACCGTTAGAGGAAAAGGAGTTCTGCGGGGAGCAAGCATCTGCCAGCAGGCCGATAGCCAGTGCACCAGCGGCAACCAGAGCGACACCGCCAGCAACCTTACCAGCTGACTCGCCGTACTTACTGAACTAAGCGTTGATGCCAGCAAGCTGCTTAGCAATAGCCGGGTTGTAGATGCCCAATTGCTTCAGCAGTTCGATGTTGGCCTTGCCAAGCTGGCTGGAAATCTGCTCGATGAACGGGGACAGACCCGGAACCTTGATCTGGGAAGCCAAGCCACCCGGAATCAGGAACAGCAGCGGCAGGCCTACAGCCAGGCCAGCTAGGATAAAACGACCCAGGTCACCGTTGGAAGAACCGCCGTTGGAAGAACCCCCCTTCTCCTTCACGACGGTCACGGTAACGGTGTCGACGACCTTGCCGCCCTTGGCCTTGACAGTAACGGTGATCGTATCGCCCGGCTTTGCGTCATTATTCGCGGTAACAACGAGTTGGCCCCTCTCGCCGATTTCGGCCTTGCCCGGACCTTTAACCTCAACGGTGGTGCCGTCCTGAACAGCGCCACCGTTGTTAGGAAGCTCTACTTTCTTGCCCGGGGTGGTGGTGGCTTTGTCGTCCCAATCAGGAGCCTTGGTGGTGTCCGGATCGTTAGGCTTGGAGTTCGGATCGTTAGGATTGGTGCCTTTCTCGATCTCAGTCTTGTCGTCAACGCCATCATTGTCGGAGTCACGCTTGGTAGGATTCGTCGGATCCGGATTGCCGTCACCGTCCCAATCCTTGTTGCCGTTGTTGCCGCTGACCTCGTCACCATCTTTGATGCCGTCCCCATCGGTATCAGCCTTCTTCGGATCGGTGCCCTTAGCCTTCTCGTCACCGTCAATCAAGCCATCGTAATCGGTGTCCGAGTTGTTCGGATCGGTGCCGTCGAGGATTTCATGGCCGTCTTTGACGCCGTCGTCATCGGTGTCCGGGTTGTTCGGTTCGGTCGGCTTTTTGCCGAATCCAGTGTTCCTTTCGCCACTGGTTTCATCCTCATCGGTCAGGCCGTCACCATCGGAGTCCTTGCCGGAAGGCTTGGAGTCCGGATCGTTAGGATTGGTGCCCTGCAGAATCTCCTTATCGTCGTCGTTGTCGTCACCATCGGAGTCAGCATGGTTCGGACTCGTCGGATCCGGATTGCCGTCGCCGTCCCAATCCTTGTTGCTGTTGTTGCCGTTGACCTCGTCACCATCTTTGATGTTGTCGCCATCGGTGTCAGGCTCGGTTGGGTCAGTCTTGTGAACGTTGACTTCCTGGCCGTCGGTCAGGCCATCGCCATCGGTGTCCGGGTTGTTCGGGTCAGTCTTGGTAACGTTGACTTCCTGGTCGTCGGTCAGACCGTCGCCGTCGGTATCGCGGTCGTTTGGGCCAGCGGTGGTATCCGGTGCAGTGGTGCCAGTTGTGGTCTGCGCGTAAGCAACCGGCGCAGAAACTGCGTGAATGAATGGGGAGACAAGTGCGACTGAGAGTACAGCAGCGGCAATAGAGGTGCCGCGACGACGCGCTTTAACAGTCGGCCGAATGCCCTTCTTGATCATACAAGAAGTCCTTTCTAATAGTCCCTGAGAAATTAACTATGGGTTTCAGGGATGGCATGGTCCATAGAAGAAGCCAGCCATTTAAGGAAAACGGCTGGGAGCCAGCCCAGCGTGGTCCGCCAAGCAAGGTAAGAGTATTGGGCGAGGCCTCACTCTGAACTCGTGAGACAGCTTAAATTAAACCAACTTAAGTGCGCCAGTGATGCTGATGCCATAAACCCCCAATCCTCCCTTAAATTTGGCCATTAAGCACTCCTATACACGCCCCTACCAGGAACATCCTTCTAATTTAGTGTTAGGAAACAACATTGTGATTGCTGCCACGGTGAAAATGCAAATGCTCGGCTACTTGGTTAATCTCGGATTTTCTATTTAAGGAATAGTTTATGGAACTTTCGACATAGGAATGTATCTCGTAAACGGTGGTAACTACGCAAAAAGGCAGGACCCCGTTAGGGACCCCTGCCTCAAACTAAGTTAAGTATCTCGAATTGGATATTCGGATTAGTGATCACTCATTACGTCGTGGCGGATGATGGTCTGGTCGCGGCCGGGGCCAACGCCAATGTAGGACATGCGGCAACCAGAGAGTTCCTCAAGGCGCAGGACGTAGTCCTGAGCCTTTTGTGGGAGTTCCTCAAAGGTCTTGCAGCCCGTGATGTCCTCATCCCAGGCCGGCATGGTCTCAAAGATTGGCGTGGCGTGGTGGAACTCAGACTGGGTCAGCGGCATCTCGTCGTAGCGCTTGCCATCGACGTCGTAAGCCACGCAGATCGGAATCTCACCAATACCAGTGAGCACGTCCAGCTTGGTCAGGAAGTAGTCCGTGAACCCATTAACGCGGGTGGCATAACGAGCCACCACGGAATCGTACCAACCACAGCGACGCTTACGGCCGGTATTTACGCCGACTTCGCCGCCGGTGGTCTGTAGGTACTCGCCCCACTTGTCGAAGAGCTCGGTCGGGAACGGGCCGGCACCCACGCGGGTGGTGTAGGCCTTGATGATGCCCAGCGAGGTCTTAATGCGGGTCGGGCCAATACCCGAGCCCACCGAAGCACCGCCGGCAGATGGGTTGGAGGAGGTCACGAACGGGTAAGTTCCGTGGTCAACGTCCAGCATCGTTGCCTGGCCGCCCTCCATGAGGACGTGCTTACCAGCCTCAAGAGCCTTGTTGAGTTCCAGTTCAGCATCAATAACCATGGGAGCCAAACGGTCACGGTAGCTCAAGAAGTATTCCACGATCTGGTCAGGATCAATTGCCTTGCGGTTGTACATCTTCACCAGCATCTGGTTCTTAATGTCCAGCGCAGACTCAACCTTCTGGCGCAGGATGGACTCATCGAAGATGTCCTGCACGCGGATGCCAATACGGGCGACCTTGTCAGAGTAAGCCGGACCGATGCCGCGGCCCGTGGTGCCAATGGCGCGCTTGCCCAAGAAACGCTCCTGCACGCGGTCCAGGGTCTGGTGGTACGGCGCTACCAGGTGAGCGTTCGCGGAGATACGCAGGCGCGAGGCATTCGCGCCGCGTGCCTCAAGGCCGTCGATCTCATCAAAGAGGGCCTCGAGATTGATAACCACGCCATTGCCCAGCACCGGAATTGCGTTCTCAGAGAGAATGCCGGCGGGAAGGAGCTTGAGCTCATACTTCTCGCCGCCAACTACAACAGTATGGCCAGCGTTGTTGCCGCCATTCGGCTTGACTACGTAGTCAACCTTGCCGCCGAGGATATCGGTGGCCTTACCTTTACCTTCGTCGCCCCACTGAGCGCCAACGATGACGATTGCTGCCATTTGGGAGTCACTTCCTAATGATTGAAGCCAAATACGCAACTACTTTACCCCTAGTTCATGGGCATCGGTGGCTAATGTGACATGCTTATGCCAAATCCCGACAATTCTTCGGCAAGTACGCCTCCTGCCAGCTTGAATATGCTGGGCTAAATCGTCGGGGAGATGTCCTAATGGGTTAGCTTATGCCAAGTTGAGGAACACCAGGATGTTCACGATGTTGGCAAAGTCAATAAACATGCCACCGATAATCGGCAGAATGAAGAACGCCAGTTTGGATTCCTTGAATTTGGTGACCACCGAGTCCATGTTGGCCATACCGTTCGGGGTTGCACCCATTCCGAAACCACAGTGACCAGCGGTGAGTACGGCGGCATCGTAATCGCGGCCCATGACGCGGAAGGTGACGAAGTTGGCGAAGAGCCACATGAGGATGGTCTGCGCGAGCAGCAGAATAAGCATCGGGATAGCCAGCTCAGCCAGCTCCCACAGCTTGATGTTCATGAGAGCCATTGCCAAGAAGAAGTTCAGGCCAATGACACCGATGATCTCCACCTCTTGGGTCGGAACCAATTCCTTGTACATCTTCTGTTCACGGCTGTCATTGATATAACGCAGGATGATGGCCACGATCATGGAGCCGAAGTAGAGCGGGAACGCAGCCTTGTCGGTGAGCAGACCCACGAGGTAGTTCATTGCGTCGGTCAGGAAGCTGCCCAGCAGCATCGCCACGAGGATCATCACAAAGGCGTGCAGCACGGCGTCGCCACGCAGTTTGCGAGATACGTGCTGCAGGATGGACTCGTCAATGTCAACCTCAGCGGAGGCCTTGTCCATCAACTTGTTCTTCAGGATCAAGCGGTTCGCCAACGGTCCGCCCATGAGCGAGCCAATAACCAGGCCGAACGTCGCTGCAGTGTAGGCCACGGTCTCAGCACCGGTCACGCCGCCTTCTTCCACGAGAGGAGCAATACCGCCGGAAACTCCGTGGCCACCGGTCATCGAAACGGAGCCCGTCATGAGCGCGAGCTGCGCGTCAACGCCAACGAGGGGCGCCAGTCCCACTGCCACGACGTTCTGCAGAATCGTCAGAACCAGGGCCACAACCAGGAAGAGCATGACCTTTGGCCCAGCAGCGCGCAGCACCTTCAGCGATGCGCCGTAGCCCACCGTGGTGAAGAAGATGACCATGAAGAAGCTTTGCAGCGTGGTATCAAAGGTGATCTCCAAAATGCCGGTCTGGTGCAGGACCAGGTTGATGATGGCAAAAAGGAACCCGCCGATAACAGGGGCGGGGATGGCAAAACGTTCAAAGAAGTAGATGCGCTGCTTGAGCCAGAGACCCAGCATAAGCAACACAACAGCGATGCCGATGGACTGGATCATGGTGAATTCAATAGCCACGATGGAGCCTCCGCGAAATTGTTTGGAAAATAGCTTCTGTGCCCAAGCATGTGCCAGGACACCAAGTAGAAAGTTATGCGGAATAAGAATATAGCCATATGTGACCCCGTACACCCCAATCGGCCGTTACTCATGGGGGTACTACGCGTTGTAGGGTGAAGGGGATACGGCTCGCGCACTGCCGGGCAACATCCCTGGAAAGGCAAGGTCTCAAACGGTGGCTCTCATTGTTATTCGATGCGGCAGCGACGTCTCCTTAGAACTGCCCGCTGAAGCCACACTTCTCGACGTCAGCGCGGTTCCCACCCGTAAAGAGCTACGCGCGCTTGACGACGCCGCTGCTATAGCACTCCCCCACGATCCCACGCCTACGCTCGACGAGATCGCGGCCCAGCCAGATGTGCGCCACCTCGGCACCCCCGAGCTCGCGCCGCAAGCACCGCACCTTAAGGATCCGCTACGCGTCATCGTGGTGGGAACCGACGCCGCTTTATCCGCCGTGCTTACTCGCATGATGCGTAGCGACTACCTGTGGGCCGAGCTGGGTTTCGTGCCCGTGCAGGAGTCGACGGTTGCCCGCAACTGGGGCCTGCCCACCGATTTCGAGTCTGCATTGAGCGTCGCGCTGAGCGCGCCAGTGCGCCCGGTACCGCTCATCCGTAACGACGCCGGCCTAGCCATCGCTGGTTCCGCTTCCATCTCGGAGTGGAGCAACGGGGAGATCACGGGGGAGATCATCGTCGATGACCACGTGGTGGTTCGCCACGAAGCCACCAACACCACTGGGATCGGAACGTACGGCGCACGCTTGGTCCCCATGGTCGATGCACCGGGAATCCTCGCGGCAAAAGCCGTCTCCCCCGTTGCCGAGTCGGCGTCGTTCGGCCTTGCTGCGGACACGGCTAAGCCATCCGGTTTCGGCGCCTGGCTGCGTTCGAAGTTCTTCTCGCCGGTCGTGCCCGGACAGCTTGACGAATACACCGTATGCACCGGCCGCGCAGTTCAGGCGGGTGGCCCTGAGCTGCGCGTCGTGGTCGATGGTGTCAGCGCCAAGCGCCCAGTCAACCGCGTGACGTTCTACCGTCACCTGCGCGATCTGCAGGTGGTTCGTCCGTAGCGGCGGACCCTTTCTCGTCTCTATTCGCCGTCCCACACTTCTGGTGGATACGCCGGATGGTCGGAGGTCGGCGCCAGTTGCGCCACCGCAGATTCACGCGACATGCCGGACACCATGAGCAGATCCACGATGATAGAGCGCGTTTGCGCCAGCAGTGAATAGGCAGAAAGCACCCCATCCTCGCCGATCACTTCCATGGTCGATCGCGCGCCAAGAATGCGCAGCTTCCGCACTATCTCTGGAATCACCACAGCCTCGTTGGCACGGCTCTCATTGGAGGATTCCTGGGCATAAAGCTCGGAGAGTTCCATCGTGACGTCGGAAAGCTCGTCGATTAGCTCGATCTGTTCGTCGGTCACGTGGTCCCCGTCCTCGGCAAGGACCAACGCACGGCGGGACAGCACGCGCACACCGCGCACTGCGTTGTCCACTGGGGTAAGAATGCGTTCAAGCGACTTCACGTTACGCTGCCGGCTCCATAGAAACGGCGAGACCTTAACGGTTTCGGCCCCGCCTTTGGCGGCATTCAGCATGCTGTTGATGTCCCCCTGGGTGCCACGTACCGCATCACGAGCTTCCAAAATCGTCCGGGGGTCGTTGGCACGCAAGCCTTCTGCGACGTCGAAAAGCACTGATGAGGCCACTCTCAACACCTTGGAGATTTCCTTGCGTACCGCGCGCAATGGGGAGGTAGGAATGAGTGCAACCATGCTGATACCGATGACCGCACCGATGATGGCGTCGATCGCGCGGGAGAGACCACCCATTTCTTCAGGCGGCATGATGGTGGCAATCAGAATGGCGCCGATGGCGATCTGGTTACTGACCAGCTGCGAACTCGTGACAAAGGAGGCAATCAGCAGCGAGCAACCGATGATGATGGTCATGTGGACGGGGCCGGTACCCACGCCGTCGACGAGCAGAGTGCCCACGATGACGCCAACAATGCCGCCGATAGACAGGTCCACTGCACGTTTGAGACGGTCACTGCCGGAAAGACCAAGGATGATGATGACCGACATCGGTGCGAAGAACGGCTGCGAGTGGCCAAAGACCACGTGGGCGACGAAGAATGCCAAGCCCGCTCCCAGCGTTGACTGCAGGATAAACATGAAGCGCGACTTCACGCGTGCGAACCGAGACTTCATCGAGCGGTCGACGCTGCGCAGCTGTTCGCGAGTGCTTAGTTTCACCCGCTGAGTTGTGCTGGTGTTTTTGTCATCCGCCATAGTTTCCCTATCTTAGTTCGCCCGTGTGGATTGCTTGGCTCTGGTTGGGGTCGGCCTGGGTCGTGGCTGGGTTCGCTCTAGATGGTGAGCTGATCTCACCATTTGCGGTTCCCATTTGCCCCATTGGCTTACACTAGTCCCTTTTGTTGCACGGTGACCTCACCATTTGGGTTTTGATACCGGTCTTGATTCGGGCGAGGATTTTGGCCAGGGACTTTGCCAGGAACTTTGCCGGGGCATTCTTTGACGCTAAACGCAGCAAAGCCGCTCCTCCCTCCCTGCGGCTGCGGGGTGTGGAGGAACGGCTCTGTGTGGTGTGGGTTTGGCGGTCAGCCTTACTTGGAAACGGTCTTGCCCACGGAGTGCAGGTCGGTGCAGGCCTCGACAACACGGTCAGCCATGGACTGCTCAGCCTTCTTCATGTAGGAGCGTGGGTCATAAACCTTCTTGTTGCCGACCTCGCCGTCGATCTTGAAGACTCCGTCGTAGTTCTCGAACATGTGGCGAGCAACTGGGTTGGTGAACGCGTACTGGGTGTCAGTGTCAACGTTCATCTTCACAACGCCGTAGGACAGAGCCTGCTCAATCTTCTCCTTCTCAGAGCCAGAGCCACCGTGGAAGACGAAGTCGAACGGCTGAGCGTTCTCATCCAGGCCAAGCTTCTTGACGGCAGCCTTCTGGCCCTCATCAAGAACCTCTGGGCGCAGCTTCACGTTGCCTGGCTTGTAGACGCCATGAACGTTGCCGAAGGTAGCAGCCAGCAGGTAGCGACCCTTCTCACCGGTGCCCAGTGCGTCGACGGTCTTCTCAAAGTCCTCGGTGGAGGTGTAGAGGTTTGCGCCAGCCTTAGCCTGAACGCCGTCCTCTTCGCCGCCGACGACGCCGATCTCAACCTCAAGGATGATGTTTGCGTTGTGTGCCTTCTCCAGCAGCTCCTGTGCGATGACGAGGTTCTCGTCGATTGGAATAGCGGAGCCGTCCCACATGTGGGACTGGAAGAGAGGCAGCTCGCCGCGGTCAACACGTTCCTGGGAGATGGCGATGAGCGGGCGGACGTACTCGTCCAGAACTTCCTTCTGGCAGTGGTCCGTGTGCAGTGCAACGTTGATGCCATAGTGCTTTGCTGCCTCGTAAGCGAAAGCAGCCAGAGCTTGAGCGCCTGCAACCTTGTTCTTCACGGACAGACCGGAGCCGAACTCAGCGCCGCCGGTGGAGAACTGGATGATGCCGTCGGACTCTGCCTCGGCAAAGCCACGGAGTGCGGCGTTGATGGTCTCGGAGGAGGTGCAGTTGATAGCCGGGAATGCGAAGCCGCCCTTCTTGGCGGTGTCAAGCATCTGGTTATAGACCTCAGGAGTTGCGATTGGCATGAAGTTCCATCCTTTGTGTGTTTCGGAGAATCACGTTCCAGTTCCCAAGTATGCCTGTTTTTGTCCGTTTTCGCCGCGACAAATTTTGTGAGGTTAGTTAACGCAGGCTAGCGCGTTCCAAGCCTCATGCAATAAGCAGGCAAAACCACAAAATAGTACGCTTGTAATGCGTTTTTATCCTTCTTCAGATTGGTACTTTGTGACCCTCGCGCAGGCCTCCAAGAGCATCCAACCGGACAATTGGACCGACAAATCGCGCTCAGCGACGCGGATGATTCCGACCTTTTCGCCGAGGGTATTAGGCCCGAATCCATAGTTGTGCGGCAGGCGGGCATCGGCAGTCCAGTCGGATCCGAAGATCGGCAGACCATCAACTTCCAAGCGATGCTCCCACACCGACTCCGCAGAAGCCACCACCATGCGCGCCGCCAGCTTCTTGGTTGCCCGGTTGGCCGGGGAATCGCCGGGCAAGCGCACCGCGACGTCGGCAAGGTAGCGCACGAGGATGCCCTTGAACAGGCCACCATCACCATCGCCCGTCTTCCAGTTGATGACTCCGGAAGGAGTCGCCATGCCCGTCGCCACCGCTTGGACCAAGCCACGAATGCTGGTGATGTAGTGCATCATGTCCGCAGCCAGCTCGGCCTCTTGCACGGTATCGATGCGCTCGAGGGAGGTCAGACCAGCCTTTTCCCGCAGTGCAAGCGCGATCTCCAAGCACGCGCCCAGCACGACGCCCTGGCAGTACGGGTGGATTGCCTTCACAATCTCTGGACCATCCATGCGCATGCGGATGCCGTCCATGATGAATCCGTCATCATCAACGAGGTGATCATAAATCCAGTCCACGATGTGGCGGGCCTCGTTGATGCGGCCCATGCGAGCCAACATGATTGCGCCCGGGCCATTCGACGGCACGTTGAGGAAGGTCTCCCCTTCGCGCCACGGCAGCACACCAATGGTTGGGTCAACGCCTTCGCGAATGTTGCGCTGCAAGCTGCCAAGGCGCTTGTGTACCTTGACCTTCTTGAGGTTTTCCGCCCTCCCCATGGCGAGTGCGAGCCAAGCCTTGTCATCGTAGTAGCGATTTTTGGTCAGCTGAGAAAGGTTACGCAGGCGGATACCGCGCATGGTGTCCGCGATGCGGGCTCGACGTACCTTGGTGTTGTTACGCAGCGCGGCATCGACTAGGCAATCGAGATAGTGAGCTTGCCACCAATAGTGCCAGTGCACGAAGAGCTTTTCCTTGCTCGTCGGCGGCCAGCTAACAACCGCGAGATTGGTACGCGGGATTGACCATACGGCTTGCGCATGGCGATCATTGATGGCAGTTTCCGCGAGGTCAGCGCGGTGAGCCCATGTCTCTTCCACAGTTGGTTAATCACTCCCGATTATGTTTTTGTTACTTCATCCTATCCATTCCGGATAGTGGTTTACCACGCTTTTACCAAGCTTGCTCAAGGTCAGCATGCTGACGGATCCAGGCATGCATTGCAATGCCTGCTGCAACGCCCGCATTAATCGAGCGCGTCGAACCAAATTGGGCGATGGAACACGTCATCATCGCAGCGTCCTGGGCCTCCTGGGTGACACCAGGCCCTTCCTGGCCAAACAGTAACAAGCAGCGCTCGGGAAGCTCCGCAGTCTCAAGGGGAACGCAGCCGGGAGTGTTGTCGATCGCTACAACGCTAAGCCCCTTATCACTCGCCCATTCCAGAAGCTCAGCGACGGTGGCATGGTGCATCAGGTGTTGGTAGCGGTCAGTCACCATGGCGCCGCGGCGATTCCACCGGCGACGCCCCACGATGTGAACGGTATCCACGGCAAAGGCGTTGGCGGTACGGACCACGGTGCCGATGTTCGAGTCATTCTCAAAGTTCTCGATGGCGATGTGGAGCGCATGCCTGCGCTTATCGATGTCCGCGGTAATAGCTTCCCTGCTCCAGTAGCGGTAGGCGTCCACCACGTTGCGGTGATCGCCGTCGCGAAGCAGCTCGGGATCGTACTGCGGACCTTCCGGCAGCGGGCCTTCCCATGGGCCGACTCCGTGCCGTCCTTCGTTCCATTCGGTAGGGCCCTTAGCAGAAGTCTCCTCCTGCAAGCGCTCGCGGGGTTCTTCCTTAGGCGAGGTCAAGATCTTCCAAGCTCAGCAGGTAGCGGTACTCCAAGCCCTCTTCAGCGATGACCTTGTCAGCACCTGTAGCGCGGTCCACGACGGTAGCCACGCCGACGACCTCCGCGCCAGCCTCGCGCAGTGCTGCCACCGCGGTCAGCGGGGAGTTGCCCGTGGTGGTGGTGTCTTCGACAACGAGCACCTTCTGGCTTGCAACGTCGAAGCCCTCGATGCGGCGCTGCATGCCGTGCTTCTTGGCTTCCTTGCGCACGACGAAGGCATCGATGTCGCGACCATCAGCGTGCATCACGGAGGTAGCAACCGGGTCTGCGCCTAGGGTCAGACCACCGACGGCAACGTAATCCCAGTCGGCGGTGAGCTCACGCAGCAGCGAGCCGATGAGGCGGGAAGCCTCATGCTGCAGGGTCGCGCGGCGCAGGTCGACGTAGTAGTCGGCTTCCTTACCGGAGGACAAGGTGACCTTGCCGTGAACAACGGCGAGCTCCTTGACCAGCTCTGCCAGACGGGCCTTCTTCTGTGAATCCAAGCTCATGGCGCTCCTTCGCGTTAATGCTGAGTGCTTTAGATTGTTTGCGGGGTTTTAAGGTTTAGACGATTTAAAGACTACTCGTTCGAGTCTTCGTCACCGAAGATGGTCGAGCGGCGGTTGAGGTTGCGGCGCATACGGGCCTGCGCTTTATCGGGCAGCGGGCGCTCGCGACCATCAGCAATGGCGTCGACTTCATCAGCGCCAAGTGCGCTGTGGTCAACTACGCCGCGGACTTCGCTGCGCGTGCGGCTGGGCAGCTCCACAGGCTCCTCAGGCCGCTGGATGTGCGGGCGCTGGATCTCCTCGTGGTCTGGGACCAGGGTGGGGCCGGTCGGCTCTGCCTGCGGAGGGGCGGGGATCTCACGGCTAGGGTCGAGCTCCTCGACGCGGAGGACTTGCGCCGCGGAAGAACGCGGCGGGAGGACACGCGCGACGTCGGCAAGCTTGGCCATGGGGGCGAGCATGGCGTCCCACTCCGCGGCACGTGCGTGTTTGGTGGTCTGCGCGAGTACCCACTCGGACTCCATCCACACAGCGGTGACTTCGGCGGGCAGGAGGTGGAGCGCCACTTCGAGGCGCTCATCGATGAGCCGCTTGCCCACGCCCACGTCGGTGGCGAAGACTTCAAAGCCTTCGATTACATCGACCATGAATAGGTCTTCCGAGGCTGACTCCTCCTCAATCCCAACGCGGCGGAAATCCACCACGATGTCGGAGGTAGCGCCAGTGCGCATGGCCATGACATTGATGCCGCCCAGGTCCATCATCAGCATCTCGTGGCCGTGCACGAAGCCTGCGACGATGTCCTTCGGCGCCGCGCCCAAAGCGGCGGCTCCGCGCATCCATTCATCGGCAAGGTAATCGTCCTGCTTGGTGTACTCAAAACCATGCTCTTCGCCCCACGCCCTGCGGCCGCGGCGCATGGAGCCCGGCACGAAGCTGCGAGCTCGTGTGGCATGGGAGCGGCCACCGCCCGACTCTGGCGTGGGTTCTGGTGCCGATTCGGCAACCGGCTCGGCGGCCAGTTCTGGCTCGATATTGGCGGCAGGGGCTGGTTCAGGTTCTGGATGCGGAGCCGCCACCGGGGCTGGAGTTGCGGTCTGGTGGTTTTCCGGCGCTTCCGGTTCGGCAGTCTCGATGGCAGGGATATTAGGGGTAGGTACGCCGCCAAGCTGAGCGGAACGTTGACGCTTTTCTATAAGCAGGATGGCAACGCCCGCGACGCCGCAGGCAAGAGCGAGGAGAATGATTAGATAAGGCATCACCCCAAGACTTTAGTAGGAAGTCTTGGGGTGCGTGAGCTGGCGCGCTGGCTTTTAGACGTGGGTGCGGTCGCCGCGCTCGATTGGGTTGTCCGGATTAGCTGACCACTGGGACCAACCGCCGACGAAGTGGCGCAGGCCAGTGAAACCGAGGTTCTCCAGGATGCCGATTGTCAGTGCGGAGTGGTTGCCGGAGCCCGAGTAGATGATTGCGTCCTGGACGTTGTCCTGCGTGATTCCGGCAGCATCGAGGATGTCGAGGATTTCCTCGTCGCTCTTGATGGTCCGATCCGGGTTGTGGAACAAGCGCTCAGGGAGGTTCACAGCGCCTGGGATGTGGCCAGCCTTGAGGTCAAGGTGCTCGCGGCGGCCAGCGAAGCGGTTAGCTGTGCGGGAGTCGATGAGAAGGCCGTCGTGTGCCTTGACATCCTCGATAGTCGCGGTAGGCATCGAGCCTGGGACGATCTCAACTTCGGTGGCTAGGCCCAGGTTGCCCGGGCCGGTCAATGTATTAAAGCCCTGGCGACGCCAGTTGGCTAGGCCACCGTCGAGCATGCGAACGTTCTTAAAGCCTGCCCAGCGCAGGGTCCACCATGCGCGGGCAGAGAAGAGACCACGGCCCTCGTCGTAGACCACGATCTGCCAATCAGGGCGCAGGCCCCATTCCTCGCAGCTTTCCTGAAGACGCTCCGGGTTAACAAGCGGGTTACGACCCACCTTGGAACCTGGAAGGCCAACGAAGGAGTATGCGGCTTCGGCAAACTGAGCCGTAGGAATGTGGAGGGACGTGAACTGGTTGTAGGCCTCCCCTTCACCGGGAGCCCATAGGGATGCCAGAACTGCGACGCGGTCGCCGCGATAGATGGATTGTTGGAGTTCGCTCGGAGAAACCAAATTGCTCATGTCCCTGATTCTAAGGGCACGCGGAGTTTCCTGCCGAGGGGCCGCCCATGCGGGAACTCCCAACCACGCGAGATTTCCTCGTCACGGGGAAGGCTCCTTATATGGAGTCTTCCCCGCTGCAGCGGCTTCCAGTGCCTGGTTTAGCTACTACTTAGGCGCGTTGTGCGCGCGACTTCGTTTAGCCGAGTGCCTTGAGCTCGAGGCTCTCGCCGCCTTCAGCGACATCGACGTGGACGGTGTCGCCGTCGAGGACGTCGCCAGCCAGCAACTGGCGAGCCAGCTGGTCGCCGATGGCCTGCTGTACTAGGCGGCGCAGCGGACGGGCACCATAAGCTGGGTCGTAGCCGCGCTCCGCGAGCCACAGCTTGGCGGCATCGGAAACCTGCAGGTTGAGGCGACGGCCTTGCAACCTCGATGCCAGAGCATCGAGCTGGATGTCGACGATGCCGGCCAGCAGCTCGGAGGACAGGGACTCGAACATCACCACATCATCGAGACGGTTGATGAACTCCGGCTTGAAGTTGCGCTTGACGGCCTCCATGACCTCCTCCTTGGTGCCACCAGCACCGAGGTTCGAGGTCAGGATGATGACCGTATTGCGGAAGTCCACGGTGCGGCCCTGCCCGTCGGTCAGGCGGCCCTCATCGAGGACCTGCAGCAGAACGTCGAAGACGTCTTGGTGCGCCTTTTCCACTTCGTCAAAAAGCACGAGCGTGTACGGGCGGCGACGCACGGCCTCCGTGAGCTGGCCGCCGGCATCGTAGCCAACGTATCCCGGAGGGGCACCGACAAGACGCGCAACGGAGTGCTTCTCGCCGTACTCAGACATATCGATGCGGACCATGGCGGATTCATCGTCGAAGAGGAAGTCAGCCAGAGCCTTGGCCAGCTCTGTCTTACCAACGCCCGTCGGGCCCAAGAAGAGGAAGGAACCGGTCGGGCGGTTCGGGTCAGCAACGCCCGCGCGAGCGCGGCGCACGGCATCGGAGACGGCCTTGACCGCTTCTTTCTGACCCACCACGCGGCGGCCCAGCTCGGCCTCCATGTTGAGCAGCTTCTGGGTCTCGCCCTGCAGCATCTTGCCAGCCGGGATGCCGGTCCATGCGGAGACGACCTCAGCGATGGTGTCCGGGGTGACTTCCTCGGTCAGCATGGTGTTGGCCTGTGCGTTGGCGCGAATCTCAGCGTCGGCAACCTGCTTCTCCAGCTCCGGAATGCGGCCGTAACGCAGCTCGGAAGTCAACTCGTAGTCACCGTCGCGCTCTGCGATCTCAGCCTGGCGCTTCAGGTCCTCGAGCTCTTCCTTCGCTTGCTGGACCTCATCGATAGCCTTCTTCTCGTTGACCCAGCGAGCCTTAAGCTCACCGAGCTTCTCGCGCTCGTCAGCCAGCTCCTGCTGCAGCTTGGAAAGTCGATCCTGGGAGGCAGCATCGGTCTCCTTCTTGAGCGCCAGCTCCTCGATTTCCATACGACGGACCACGCGCTCGAGTTCGTCGATCTCCTGCGGGGAGGAGTCAATTTCCATGCGCAGGCGGGACCCAGCCTCGTCCACGAGATCGATTGCCTTATCTGGCAGGAAGCGGTTGGTGATGTAGCGGTTCGACAGCTCGGCCGCAGCAACCAACGCGGAGTCCATGATGCGCACACCGTGGTGCACCTCGTAGCGCTCCTTCAGGCCACGCAAGATACCAACGGTGTCCTCGACGGAAGGCTCAGCGGCATAAACCTGCTGGAAGCGGCGCTCAAGCGCAGCATCCTTCTCGATGTACTTGCGGTACTCGTCGAGGGTGGTTGCGCCCACGAGGCGCAGCTCACCACGAGCCAGCATCGGCTTAATCATGTTGCCGGCGTCCATCGAGCCTTCACCCGTGGCGCCTGCGCCGACGATAGTGTGCAACTCGTCGATGAAGGTGATGATCTGGCCGTCGGAAGCCTTAATCTCATCGAGGACAGCCTTGAGGCGCTCCTCGAATTCACCGCGGTACTTCGCACCGGCGACCATCGAGCCCAAATCCAGGCTCAGCAAGGTCTTGCCCTTGAGGGACTCAGGTACGTCACCAGCCACAATGCGACGGGCCAGGCCTTCAACAATGGCGGTCTTACCAACACCGGGCTCACCGATGAGGACCGGGTTGTTCTTGGTGCGGCGGCTCAAGACCTGAACCACGCGGCGGATTTCCTGGTCACGGCCGATGACCGGGTCGATCTTGCCTTCACGCGCACGAGCGGTCAGGTCGGTGGCGTACTTCTCAAGTGCCTGGAACTGTTCTTCGGGATTTTCAGAGGTCACCTTGGCCGCACCGCGCACGGAGGGGAAAGCGCCCTTGAGGGCGTCGAAAGTAGCGCCGCGTGAGGTAAGCAGCTCAGCAGCATCCGTCTTGGACCCTGCGATAGCTGCAAGCAGCACCTCGGTGGAGACGTACTCATCACCGAGCTCGCCGGCGAGCTCCTGCGCGCGGGTCAGGACGTTGAGCCCGTCGCGGTTAAAGTTGGGATTCGCCATCCCAGAGCCCTCAGCCTTGGGGTAGGAATCAACAAGGCCGCGCGCTTCCTTGAGGACGGTCTCCGGGTCCACGCCAGTGGCCTTCAGGACTGGGGCCGCAATGCCATCTTCTTGGCTAAGGATTGCAGCGAGCAGGTGGGCCGGGCGGATGTCCGGGTTGCCATTGGACGAGGCGGTCTGCAGCGCTTGCTGCAGGGCCTCTTGGGTTTTGGTGGTGGGGTTGAAAGCACTCATGGCTTCCTCCTTGGAAGTTAAGTCGGAGTTTGTGAAGTTAGATTTGTTATGTTTCCACAGCTCGAAGGACTTTTCCTTCGCTGCTACTTATCTCAACGCACATAAAGTTGAGTTTGTTCCACTCAACTTCAAATTTTTCCATTTTCCCGCCTGAGCGTACCAGACTCAAGTTTTGAATGCCGGGTGCAGAGCCGCCCTGTGCAACCACAATGCATAAGAAATGCGGCCTTCCCCGAAAATTGGGAGAAAACCGCAAGAGTAGAGCTAGGTCGCCGTACTACGAGCTCACTGCCCGCCCTTTCCCACGTTAAACACAAGTATCGGCAGAAGCACTGGGCGCGAAACAGCCATGTCGATATACGCCACAGGCATTGCCGATGTACGCGAGATTAGGAAAGCATCCTCAGGAAACGAATCATAAATATGTTCAGCGCGCTCCCGGAGGTCAAGTCCGCGTAGGCATTCCAGTTTGCGCCGGTGCAGGTAATCAGGAAGTCAGGAAGGAATTGAAAAATCGTCTCCAAATAAGGGAAAATTTTAAGACGCGTCAATAAAATCGCGGGCGATAGCAGCCGGCCCCGCCTTCTCATTACCGGAATTTCTTAAGTTCATCGCTACAAGGTCTTCAGTCTTTAAGTTTCCATCAAACTTATCGAGTGCCTCCACTGCCTTTTGCGGAACATCCGCACTGCGGTAGACAGGTACAACGTTCTGCGGGGCCACCAGGTTCTGGGGATCTTCCAGGCGCACAAGTTTTACCTCTTTGCCATCACGATCCAGGATGGGCGAGGTGGTGTAAATATCTGCTACGTTGGCCTCACCCTCCAAAAGCGCCGCAATAGTCAGCGGGCCGCCACCATCGGAAATTGCGTGCATGGTGAACTTGTCCTCGTCCACGCCATAGGTTTGACTGAGTCCGCGTGGGCCGTACGGACGCTCCGCAAGCTCCGGGTTTCCCGCCAGCTTAATCTCGTCCAAGTTCTTCAGGTCAGCGAGGGAAGCTAGCTTGTATTTCTTCGCTACCTCAGGCGTCACATGATAGGCGTCTTTCGATTCCGCGGGGGCGAATGCGCCAGCGGCAAGCGCTTCGGGCAGCACGCCTTCGAGTGCCTCATAAACCTTCTGCTCATCAGCCCCGCTAGGAAGTTTCGCCTTGTAGAACTGCGCCAAGTTGCCGGTGTATTCCGGCACAATGTCCACAGTTCCCTCTTCTAGGGCCTTCATATAAATCTCGCGGGAACCAATCCCGGACTTCACTTCGACATCGAAGCCTGCGTCCTCCAAGGTTGCGGCCCACAGTTGGCCCAAGATCTCGGACTCTGGGAAGTTTGCGGTACCGATGACGATGGTCTTGCTATCGCCGGCGCTTTCCGACGCCCCCGGCTCCGCCGTAGGATCCGCGGAGCTACACGACGCCAGAAGGGCCGCGCTGGTGACAGCTGCACAAACCGCGGCCACGCCGCGATGCAAGGTACCGCGCTGCAGGCCAGAGTGAAGAAGTGAAAATGAGCGCATGAGACATACCTTCCGGACTAGGGAGTAAGGAGCGTTGTATCTAGACGTAGCGACAAAAACTGTTGAGTTTTTAACTGCGCTAACTCCACGGTACCCAGATTCATTCCGTCATGCCTTCTTTATATGCCTCCTCAGCGTCCAACTCTTGTAGCTACCTCCGGCCACAGACTTAGTTCCGCATGCCCGTATTCGGGCGTAGCAATCGCTGGCACAGCGCCAAGACACCGTCGACAGCTAATGCCAAAAGAGCCACCATGAGTGCGCCGACAAGCATCTGCGGGTAGTCACGCAGCGCCAAGCCATCAATGAGGTAGCGGCCCAGCCCAGACAACCCGATATAAGCCACGATGGTCGCGGTGGCCAGCACCTGGACCGCCGCAGAGCGTATGCCGCCCACGATGGAAGGCGCGGCAAGCGGCAGCTCCACCTGCCGCACAATGTCCGATTCGCTAAATCCCGCAGCTCGGGCCGAGTCCACCACCCCGCGCGGAATGGCCATCACGCCAGTAACTGTACCCGCCAGCATCGGCGGGATAGCTAAAATGACGAGCGTTACAATCGCCGGAATTACGGGAATGCGCACCCCGAAACTAAACTCCAGGGTCAGCCAGGTCAGCAGACCCAAAGAAGGCAACGCGCGCAATGCGCCCGACACAGCAACGACGCCGTTCACGCCGCGACGCGTGTGCCCCATCAGGACACCCAAGGGCAAAGCGACGACGGCTGCGATTGTCACTGCCGCTAGGGTATAGCCCAAGTGTGCCAACAGGCGCTGCCCCAACCCATTTGCACCGCTCCAATTCGCGCCATCAGCGATGAATGAAAAGGCCTCTAGAAGAAAGTTCATGACGCTTTCCTAGCCCAGGGCAGCAGCACACGCCCGATAAGGACAAGCAGCAGGTCAAAGAGCACAGCGAGCAACACGGTACCTACAAAACCCGCGATGATCTGCGTGGGAAAGTTGCGCTGGAACCCTTCGGTAAAAAGCGTGCCCAAAGAGTGCACGCCCACCAGTGCACCCACTGAGATGAGCGAAATCGTCGAGGCAGAGACCACGCGCAGGCCGGCGATAATGCCAGGTCCTGCAAGGGGTAGCTCCACCTGGAACACTCGCTGCAGCGGCGAGTATCCCATCGCGGTCGCCGCAGAAGCCACCGCCGCTGGGACGGTGTCGAAGGAATCCGCCGTGGAGCGCACTTGCAAGGCCAGCCCGTACAGTGTCATCGCGATGATCACGTTGAGTGACGACAACACCGAAGTTCCAATAACCAAAGGCAGCAAGATGAACAGCGCCAACGAAGGAATGATGTAGAGCGCGCTGCTCAGGCCCACGACAATCTCGCGAATTCGCCGGTAGCGGTGCGCCACCCAGCCAATTGGCAGCGCCACCAGCAAAGCAAGCAGGATAGGCGGCCACGCCAAGTTAGCGTGCGCGATGCCCAGCTCCACCAAGCGCGAAAAGTTGCTGCTTAACCAGTCCCACTTCATGCGGGACCATCCGCCAATATTCCGGCCACCGTTCCGTCTTCGCCCACCAACACCTTGCGCCCGTCGCAGGTCTCAACATGGAGGCGCTTAGCTTCCAACCCCACGAAGTGCTCAACCTCGGTGCTGGCGGGGCTCGTAATGAATTGCTCCGCTTTGCCGTGCTGACGGATGTGGGCGCGCTCTCCGAGGAGCACCACGTCGTCGCCAAGCAAAAATGCCTCATCAACGTCATGGGTGACCATGAGGATGGTCTTGCCGATGTCCTCCTGCAGCTGCAGGACCTCACGCTGCAACTCGCGGCGCACCACTGGATCAACAGCGCCGAAAGGCTCGTCCATGAGCACGATGTCGGGGTTGGCCACGAGGCCACGGGCCACGCCCACGCGTTGTGCTTGGCCGCCGGAGAGCTCACCTGGGTAGCGGTCGAAGAATTCGGAGGCGACGTGGACTCGCTCCAGCCACTGGGCCGCCTGTTCCCGCGCTTGCTTTTTAGTGGCCCCACTCAGCCTGGCCACCGCGGCCACGTTGTCTAGCGCCGTAAAGTGCGGCAGAAGCCCGGAGTTCTGCATTACATAACCAATTGACCTGCGCAGATGCACAGCATCGCGTTCGACCACAGGAATGCCATCGATAAGCACTCGACCTTGGGATGGCTCCACCATCCGGTTAACCAACCTTAAAAGGGTGGTCTTCCCACAGCCTGAAGGGCCTACCAGAATGGTGGTCTTGCGCGGCTGCAGGGCATAGGAAAAGCTCTCCACCGCGGGGGTCGGGGTTCTCGGATACTGGACCGAGACGTTGTCGAATTCAATCATTGCCCAACAAGCTTACCCCTCCTAGGTATTACAGTGGCGAGAGTAAATTCGAACGCCGGCATCCCACAGCCCCACTTTCACCTCGCCGTCATCGGCGCCGGTCAGGCCGGGCTCGCGGCGCGGGCTGCCGTGTAAGCTCTCCGCACACTCGACGCTTCAAGCTAAAAGTGTTAACCTTTTTGTTGTTACGTCAATAAAATTAGGGAGTTAGATATGAAAGCATTCGGCTTTCTAAGCTTTGGTCATTACGCCTTCGGCGGACAGCGCGGCCCCTCGGCCGAGGACATGGCCAAGATCCACCTCGACCTTGCACAAGCCGCGGACGAAATCGGCGTCAACAACGCCTCCTTCCGCGTCCACCACTTCGTGCCGCAAGCCTCCGCGCCGATGCCGCTCCTGGGCGCAGTGGCGGGTTCCACCAAGCACATCGAGGTCGGCACCGGCGTTATCGATATGCGCTACGAAAACCCGCTGTACCTGGCAGAGGAAGCAGCCTCCCTGAACCAAATCGCACGCGGCCGCGTGGCCTTGGGCGTCTCCCGCGGTGCCCCCGAGGTAGCCGACCGCGGCTGGGAGTCCTTCGGCTACAGTTCCAAGGCCCCCAACGGTGCGGACTTGGCCCGCGCCAACTTCGAAAAGTTCATGGCCGCCATCGACGGCTATGGCATGGCCACCGCCGCCCCACTGGAGAACCAGTACCCCAACATGTATCAGCCGGGTTCCCAGCTACCGGTCTTCCCACACTCCCCTGAGCTGCGCAAGAACATCTTCTGGGGTTCTGGCACGCACCACACCGCGGAGCAGGCCGCCAAGGATGGCGTAAACCTTATGTCCTCCACCCTCGTTTCGGAAACCTCCGCTGAGACTCTCGGCGAGATTCAGGTGGACCAGATCAACCGCTTCCGCGCCGCATGGAAGGAAGCTGGCCACGACTGGACCCCGCGCGTTTCTGTCTCGCGTTCCATCTTCCCCATCGTCGATGGCGCAGATATGCAGCGCTTCGGCATGCAGGCCACCGGGCACGACCAGGTGGGCTTCCTGCCGGAGGTTGGCGCCTCCACCTTCGGCCGCACCTACGCCGCCGAGCCGGACAAGCTGATTGAACAGCTCAAGGCTGATCCGGCAATCATGGCCGCCGATACGCTCCTCATCACGGTGCCCACCACCATGGGCTTGGACGTAAACGTGCGCATCCTGGAAAGCTTTGCCAAGCACGTAGCGCCGGAACTCGGTTGGATCCCGAACGACCAACGCCCCAAGTAGGATTGACTGACATGAAGGAATTGGGCGAACACGTACGCAGACACGCCGACGATTACCGCGACGCGGTGCACGAGCACTTCTTCGCCACCGTGGCGGAGTCACGCCAGATTTTCGCCCTGTCCATGCGCGATACGCACCCAGCGCTCGGCCCGGCCGTGGCCTGGGTACTCGACGCCGCTGAAGACGACGGCACAGTGCCTGCGGAAACCCTCGAGCGCATCAAGCAACTCGGCCGCGAGCACCGCCGCCACGGCTTCCCACCGGAAATCTATCCCAAGTTCGAAGCTTCCCTCATTAAAGGCTTCGAAGCCCTAGCGCTCACCAGCCACCAACAGCAGGTGGCCACTCGCGCCCTCCACATGGTGTGCCAAGCCATGGCGGAGGCAGCGCATGCTGACGACGTCGCCGGCATCGCCCCCGCACACAGCGCCCAGGTCGTGGCGGTCGAGCACCCCAACCGCAAGACCGCCATCATCCGGGTGGAATCCGGCGCTCCCATTGACTACCAAACCGGCCAGCACTTTCCCGTCACCTCGCAGCTGCTGCCCGGCACATGGCGCATGCTCACTCCAGCCCACCCCGCCGATGCGACCGGGCAGCTGACCTTCCACGTGGCGCTAGCTGGCGACGCCTCCTCCATGCTGGCCAAGGCCAAACCTGGGGACTGGTGGACTTTGGGCGCGCCTGCCGGCGAGCCGCTTGAGCTGCGTACCAAAGCTGCTTCGCAAGCAGGCCAAGCAGGTACCGCCTTGATTAGCTTCGGAACCGGCTGGGCGGCCGCACGCGCAGCGCTGCTGGATTGCTTGAACTCCAATGACCTTCCCGCAGGACTCAGCATCTACAGCGTGATGCCCTCCCCGGGCGAGCACTACGACACGCATTTCCAAGCCAACGTCCAAGCCCTTGCACCGCGACTGTCGCTGCACTGCATCGCGCGTAGCGCCCAAGACCCGTGGTTGCTGGGCGCGCAGCCTCAGGCGGAGGGCTTTAGCGTGGAGTCCACCGAAGACCCTATGGAGGCTGTCCTCCTGCACGAGGGCACGGCAGCTAAGCGCAAGCGCTTCATCCTGGTTGGCCCAGCCGACCGCGTGGAGGTTTCCCGCGAAGCGCTGCTCAACCACGGGGTCCCAGCTGAGCACATCGAAGAAACGTCCTGGCAGCGCGGACATGAGTGGGCAGCTTCCGCAGCCGATCTCGACGGCTGGGAGGACTGGGACGCATGGGCCGCATGGAAAAAGTCCGAGTGGACAAAGCAATAGCGTGGTGGGCGAGCCTTAAGCCTCGAGCACAGGGATTGCCTTGCGCGTCTCCTCCACGAGATCGGCATCAATTTCGGCATAGATGATCTCCGGTTCGTAGCCGGCTTCAACTACGCGGGTGCCGTCAGGTGCCACGACAACGGAGTGACCAATGCCGGTGGGGCCAGAATCCTCACCGGCCTTTTCCTTGCCACCCGGGCGGGCTTGACCCGCCGCGACGATGTACGAGGTGGAATCCAACGCGCGCGCCGCACTGAGCAGGCGCCACTGGTCGAGCTTGCCCGGGCCATCAGCCCAGCTCGTAGGCACCACGATGACCTGGGCGCCTTGGCGAGCCAGCTCTTTGAACTGCTCTGGGAAGCGGATGTCGTAGCAGATTGCCACGCCTACGGTGATGCCGGCGACGTCGAAAGCCACAAGCGCCTCACCCGGGCGCACCGTGTCGGATTCCTTGTAATTGAAGGCGTCGTAGGTGTGAATCTTCTCGTAACCGCCCAAGATATCGGGGCCAGCGATCAAGGCCGTGTTGGTGACGCGGTTGATGGTCTTGCCATCACGCTCAACGGTGTCCGCTGGGCTGAACATGCCCAGCACCACGGTGACACCGAGCTGCTGCGCCACCGCACGAATGGTGGTCACGAAGTTGCCGTCGAGCCCCTGTGCCTGCTTGTCGAGGCGACCCGCTCCGAAAGCTTGGGAGGTAGCCTCCGGCAGCACGATGAGCTGCGCGCCGCCTTCCGCGGCCTCACGGATTTTCTCCACGGCCAACTCGAGGTTCTCCTCGATGTCTCCGCCGGTCTGAATTTGCACTGCAGCTACCAACATGACTACCCAAAATAGCGCAAGTCGCGATGAGTTATCCACAGATCTGCCCTCGCAGAGAATTTGGGTATGGAAAATCCTTGACATCTTCCGCAAGGCTGGGTTTATGAACTTCTTTATCGCAGATTCCGCCCGTTCCACCGTCAGTTCCCTTCTTGGCCGCCGGCACGTCGCAACGGCTCCCCCACCGCCTGAGTACCCGCGCACCGCAACGGCGCTGGCCCGCATTCAGGCTAAGTGGGATTCAACGCTGAGCAAGAACGCCGCGCTTCACGACGCCGCCCTTAACAACCTCGATCAATTCCTGGGCCATGCCCAGCATTTAGACATAGACCTGGCGCAGACACTGGACGGGGGCCTGCAATGAATCGTGCAGCAAGCCTCACACTGAGCGCACGACACCTCCACAACTCAGGCGCTGAGCTCGACTTATTTATTAAGGGTTCGCTCGATAATTGGGTACGCCTGCCAATTTTCGGAGACTTTGCGGAGGCCGCCCGGAGCCAGCTTTCGGCCACCACCGGCCAGCTCATGATTCCTGCCGAGGCCATGCGCGCCGCGGCACTGGTGTTGGAGAGCTACCAACCCTTACTTACTCGCATCGAAGAACTCCGCGCCCAGGCAATCGGCATGCTTACCCGAATGGATGAGGTCCAGCCGTGGTCCAATCAGCTGGGCACAATGTTGAATGCACTTGACGCTCTTGCTGACGCCCTCGACTGGGCCTGCGCCGCCCAAATCGATGCACTATGCACCCCGGAGCTCGCCCCGGGCGGCAACTACTTCGAAGACTTCTCCGAGATGCCTTTAGACAGCCTGCACCAAATGCAACTGAGCACCGCCCCACCGGAGGCAGCCGCCCTTGCCGCCAACAATCCCGACGTAAAGATTCTCGAAGCAGGTCCCGGCCGAGTCGCGGTGCTTGTCGATCCGACAAAGGTGGGAACCGCGGCCGCTAGCGTCACCACGTTTATCGGCGGCGTTGGTTCCTCGGACCCCGGCGGCTGGCAGCGGGGCATCGAACGCGCGCGGGCAATCGCGCACGCGACCGGCGGTCCAGCCGTGGCGTGGATGGGATACTCCGCGCCACGCAACCTAAGCGGGGCACTGCACGAGGCACCAGCTACACGCGGCGCGCAGGATTTACAGCGCTTCCAGCGCGCCGTGGGCCAACGCTTTCCTAGCGCGCAGCGAATAATCGTAGGCTATTCCTACGGTTCTGTGGTGGCGGGAAAGGCAGTGCGCGCCGACAACGTTGCGGATGACGTGGTCTTCGTCGGCAGCCCCGGCACCGATGCCGCAACAGCTAGCGAGCTAAGAGCGCGCACATGGGCGTCGACAAACGCCCACGATCCCATCGGCACCACCACAGGCCCAGGCGGTGGAATCCACGGCCCGGACCCGAGCTCCGCGGCCTTCGGCGCCACACCCCTGCCAGGGGCTAACCGTCTGCCCGGTGACCACAGCTCATACTTCGAAGACCCCGCATTCTTGCGGGGCCTAGGAAGGATTGCTCGGCGCTAACCCAAGCAGCAGCTGCTCGAAACGAGAGACTTAGAAGAGACCAGCGTGCTCCTCAGAGTAGGACACCAGCATGTTCTTGGTCTCCTGGTAGTGGGCCAGCATCATGAGGTGGTTCTCACGGCCGATGCCGGACTCCTTGTAGCCGCCGAATGCGCTGTGCGCTGGGTAGACGTGGTAGTGATTGACCCACACGCGGCCTGCCTGAATCTCGCGGCCCGCGCGGTAGCAGGTGTTCTGGTGGCGCGACCAGACACCGGCGCCGAGGCCGAAGTTTGTGTCATTTGCAATCTGGATGGCTTCCTCGAAGGTCTTGAAGGTGGCCACAGAGAGCACTGGGCCGAAGATTTCCTCACGGAAGATGCGCATGTCGTTGGTACCCTTGAACACGGTCGGCTCGATGTAGTAGCCGTTCTCGAGGCCTTCAACCTTGTTCACGTTGCCGCCAACGAGGGTCTCCGCGCCCTCCTTCGGGCCGATTTCCAGATACTCGGAAATCTTTTCCATCTGTTCCTGGGAGGCCTGCGCGCCCATCATGGTCTCGGTGTCGAGCGGGTGCCCGATCTTGATCTTCTTGACGCGCTCGACAGCCAGCTCGAGGAACTTGTCCGCGATGTCTTCGTGGATGAGCGCACGCGACGGGCAGGTACACACCTCGCCCTGGTTGAGCGCAAACATCACGAAGCCTTCGACGCACTTCTCGAGGTAGGCGTCATCCTTGTCCATGATGTCCGCGAAGAAGATGGACGGGGACTTGCCGCCCAGCTCGAGGGTGACGGGGATGACCTTGTCAGCTGCGGCCTTGTTGATGATCTTGCCCACTGGGGTGGAGCCGGTGAACGCAATCTTGGCGATGCGATCGGAGCCGGACAGGGCCGTTCCGGCCTCCTCCCCAATGCCGTTGACAATGTTGAGCACGCCCTTGGGGAGAAGGTCACCGATGATATCGATGAGCAGAAGAATGGACGCCGGGGTCTGCTCGGCTGGCTTCATGACGATGGTATTGCCGGCGGCCAGGGCAGGCGCGATCTTCCAAGCGGCCATGAGCAGCGGGAAGTTCCACGGAATGATCTGCCCCACGACGCCAAGCGGCTCGTGGAAGTGATAAGCCACGGTGTCTTGGTCGATCTGCGAAAGGCGGCCTTCCTGCGCACGAATGGCGCCAGCGAAGTAGCGGAAGTGATCGACGGCGAGTGGGATGTCCGCCGCGAGGGTCTCGCGCACCGCCTTGCCGTTCTCCCAGGTCTCGGCCACGGCGATCTTCTCGAGGTTTTCCTCGATGCGATCCGCAATACGGTGCAGGAGCAGCGCGCGCTCAGCCGGAGTGGTCTTGCCGAAGGTTTCGAAGGCCTTCTCCGCAGCGTCGATAGCCAGGTTGATGTCGGCTTCCTTACCGCGGGCTACCTGGCAAAAGACCTCACCAGTGACCGGCGTGATGTTGTCCATGTACTCGCCGTCGACCGGAGGTACCCATTCGCCGCCAATGTAGTTGTCATAACGCTCGCGGAAGTTGACGATAGCGCCTTCGGTACCGGGATTTGCGTAGTGGGTCATGGTGAAGCCTTTCTTTTCAACAGGTTGGGTTGCTGTGTGTAACTGCGTGACGTCACCCCTGTTGGAGAATGTGTGACATCCCACAATTTCTGGCTGCCATCATAACAAGCTTTGCAAAATGTTGTTGTTTTCTTGCCTCAAATCTTCACAACGGGGTTAATGAGCTGCCATCCTGGTTCTACTGAATACAGAAAAACCCCGGTAACCGGATTTATATCCAATCCAGATAGCGGGGGTAGTTCTAATCGTTTCCTGCTTCGCTTCGGCGACGGTTTCGCCGCGGCGTCCACATCACAACTGAGGTGGACCGCGGAACGTGCACGAGTTCGCCGCGCGGTTGGCGCATGCCTGCCTGCTCGCGCAGTTGTTGCACCTCGGCGAGCAAAGAATCGCGCTCGGCCTCTAGCTGGTCGCGCTCCTCGGTGAGCTCGATAATCGACTTGATACCTGCCAAGTTCACGCCTTCGTCATGCGAGAGGACCTGAATCTTGCGCAGCAACTCGATGTCCCGGTCAGAGTAACGGCGTCCGCCGCCCTGGGTACGAGCGGGCGAAACGAGCCCGATGCGGTCATAGGTGCGCAGGGTTTGTGCATGCATACCGGAGAGCTCGGCGGCAACGGAAATCACGTAGACCGCCTTGGTGCCTGCCTGGTTTTCCTTGCTCATCGTTGCCTCCTTTAAGCGCTGCCCGCGGCACTACCGTGGGAGACGTTGCCCTCCCAGCCAGCGCGCGGATCGAAGCCCGAGTCCCGTTCAGCCTGCGCGTAAGTGCGCAAAGCGCTGGTTGCTGCGCCATCGAGATTCGTTGGCACGGTCACTTGGACCGTAACTAGAAGGTCACCGGACTTGCCGCCACGCTTGGCGACGCCGCGGTTGCGCACGCGCAACGTCCGTCTGTCTGAGGTGCCCGCGGGAACCTTGACACGGACCGGGGAATCGAGGGTCGGCACAGTAATGGTGTCGCCCAACGCCAGTTCGGCGAAGGATACCGGCACGGTGACGTGCAGGTCGTCGCCCTCCCGTGTGAAGACCTTGTCCGGCTTTACCTTGACGGCGACGAAGAGGTCGCCGGCCGGTGTGCCGTTGGGGCCAGCCTCACCCTGGCCCGCCAACCGGACCTTCTGGCCATCAATGACGCCAGCAGGGATGCGGACGGTAATCGAACGGGTTCGATGGACCGTGCCAGAGCCGTTGCAGTCAGTGCAGGGGTCCTCGATCTTCTGGCCCGTACCGTCGCACTCGGTACATGGCGCGGAGAAGGCGAAGGCCCCGCGGTTTTCGGAGGAAAATCCGGTGCCCTTGCAGTTCTTGCACTGCGAGGTCTTACCGGACTTAGAACCGGAACCGTGACAGGTGGTGCACGGAGCCTCACCCGTGAGTTGCAGAGGAATCGTGGTGCCCTTTGCGGCCTCGCGGAACTCGAGGGTTATTTCCGTTTCGACGTCGGCCCCCCGCGACGGCCGAGCTGTGTGGCCAGCACTACCGCCGCGGTTGAAAACGCCACCGAAGATATCCCCAAAACCGCCGCCTTGAGACGCTCCTCCAGTCGATCGTCCTCCGAAGATGTCGGAGAGGTCGAATTCTTCCGCCGCTCCTTGGCCCATGTGCGAAGATCGAAACCCGCCGGGAAAGCCGGCGCCTCCCATCCGTCCAAACCCACCGCCGCTGCGGACCATGGCCTTAAACTGGTCGTATTCCTTGCGCGTCGTGGCGTCGGAAAGCACGTCATAGGCTTCGGCAACACGCTTAAATTTCTCTGCTGCCGCGGGGTTATCGGGGTTAGTGTCCGGGTGATTCTCACGCGCTAGCTTGCGGTAGCTGCGCTTGATCTCTTCTGCTGACGCGGAAGAGGAGACCCCCAGATCCGCATAGTAATCTTTGTCTGCCCATTCGGGTTTAGCGCTCACTGGGCATCCCCTCCTTTCTTGAAACCACCACTGCGGTGGATTTTAGGGGGCTAGAGCTTCTAAAAAAGTTGTTCTAATTCTATTTAAGTGTTCTAAAAGCGGCCAAGAGTCAGTGCGGCCCCGCGCTCCGGGGCTGCCAGCTTCTGGGCTACTGACTGAAATGGCGCCAAGGTATAAGACCCTGACGCCACCTCACCCTATTCGGAATCAGATTCCGAGTTCGCGGTATCGCTACCGCCTGTACCGTCCGCGGAAGCGTCGGTCGCGCTAGGTGCATCTGCGATGATCACCATCGCGGTGCGCACCAGCTTCTCGCCGACCTTGTAGCCGCGACGAAGGACAGTTCCCACTGCCTGCTCGCCACCGTTAGACAGATCCTGAACGGCTTCGTGGATCTCTGGGTCGAAGGCATCGCCCTCTGCGCCGAAGGCCACGAGGTTGTTCTTATCCAGCACGCCGATCAGCTTGTCCGCGATTGCCTTCAAAGGACCTGCTTCGAGGTCACCGTGCTGACGTGCGAGTTCTAGGTCATCAAGGATAGGCAGGAATTCTGCCAGGACCTTGGCCTTGGAAGTCTCGATGACAGCTTGACGCTCGCGCTCGGTGCGGCGACGGTAGTTGGTGTACTCCGCGTTCAGACGCTGCAAATCTTCAGTTCGCTCGGCGAGCTGCGCCTCGAGGCCGTTGCCGGTTTCCTCCGCAGCATCGGCGGTGGCATCAGCCTCAGCCTCTGCGGCGGCGTCGTCTTCAGTGACGTCGGCAAGCGCTGCCTCAAGGTCAGCGTCCAAGGTGGGATCGAGTACTGCCTCTTCGGCGGAGTCAGCCTGCGCATCTTGCGCAGCCTGGGCCTCCTGAGCCTCTGCAGCAGCTGCCTCAGCGCGGTCCGCCGAGGTTGCTTCCGGATCGGTGTTGTCCGGGTCGCCTGGGTTTTGCGGCATTCCGCTGTCCTGAGTCATTACTTGTCGCCATCCTTGGTCTCGTCTTCGTCGACTACCTCTGCGTCAACAACGTTTGGGTCGGACTCGGCGCCAGCTGCGGCGCCCTCAGCACCGCCCTCAGCAGCCTGTGCCTCGTAGATCTGCTTGCCCATCTCCTGGGAGACGGTGCCCAGCTTCTCCACTGCGGACTTGATTGCCTCGATGTCGTCGCCCTTCAGCGCCTCATCGACGGCGTCGGCAGCCTCGGTGACCTGGGTCTTAACGTCCTCGGAAACCTTGTCGGAATTCTCATCCAGGAACTTGCGAGTCTGGTAGGAGGTGGACTCTGCCTGGTTGCGCAGCTCCTGCTCCTCGCGGCGCTTCTTATCCTCTTCGGCGTGTGCCTCAGCGTCCTTGACCATGCGGTCGATCTCCTCCTGGGACAGGCCGGAACCATCCTGAATCTTGATGGTGTTTTCCTTGCCGGTGCCCTTGTCCTTAGCGGAAACGGAGACGATGCCGTTGGCGTCGATGTCGAAGGTGACCTCGATCTGTGGGACGCCGCGTGGTGCCGGAGCGATGCCGCCGAGTTCGAAGGAGCCGAGCAGCTTGTTAGCGGAAGCCATCTCGCGCTCGCCCTGGAAGACCTGGATCTGAACGGAAGGCTGGTTATCTTCCGCAGTAGTGAAGGTCTCGGACTTCTTGGTCGGAATGGTGGTGTTGCGCTCGATGAGCTTGGTCATCACGCCGCCCTTAGTCTCGATGCCGAGGGAAAGCGGGGTGACGTCGAGAAGCAGCACGTCCTTGACCTCGCCGCGCAGAACGCCTGCCTGCAGAGCAGCGCCGACAGCAACGACCTCGTCCGGGTTAACGCCCTTGTTCGGCTCGCGGCCCGTCATTTCCTTGACCAGCTCGGAAACAGCCGGCATACGGGTGGAACCACCAACGAGAACGACGTGGTCAACCTCGGAAAGGGACAGGCCAGCGTCCTTGATGACCTGGTTGAACGGAGCCTTAGTGCGGTCCAGCAGATCCTGGGTGATCTTCTGGAACTCGGTGCGGGACAGGGTCTCATCCAGGAAGAGCGGGTTCTTCTCGGAGTCAACAGTGATGTACGGCAGGTTGATGTTTGCGGACTGGGAGGAAGACAGCTCAATCTTTGCCTTCTCAGCAGCCTCACGCAGACGCTGCAGGGCCATCTTGTCCTTGGTCAGGTCGATGCCGTTAGCGGACTTGAACTTCTCAACGAGCCAGTCAACGATGCGCTGATCCCAGTCATCGCCGCCGAGCTGGTTGTCACCAGCGGTTGCCATAACCTCAACGACGCCGTCGCCGATTTCCAGCAGGGAAACGTCGAAGGTGCCGCCGCCTAGGTCGAAGACTAGGATGGTCTGCTCCTGCTCGCCCTTTTCCAGGCCGTAAGCAAGTGCAGCTGCGGTTGGCTCGTTGACGATACGCAGAACGTTCAGGCCCGCAATTTGGCCAGCTTCCTTGGTGGCCTGACGCTGGGAGTCCTCGAAGTATGCCGGGACGGTAATAACAGCATCGGTGACGTCCTCACCGAGGTATGCCTCAGCGTCGCGCTTGAGCTTCATCAGTGTGCGAGCGGAAATCTCCTGCGGGGTGTACTTCTTGTCATCGATGTCGATGGTCCAGTCGGTGCCGATGTGGCGCTTGACGGAACGGATGGTGCGGTCAACGTTGGTAACCGCCTGGTTCTTAGCGGACTGGCCGACGAGGATTTCACCGTTCTTAGCGAAAGCCACGACGGACGGGGTGGTGCGAGAACCCTCGGAGTTAGCAATAACGGTGGCTTCGCCACCTTCCAGCACGGATACAACCGAGTTGGTGGTACCGAGGTCAATGCCTACTGCGCGTCCCATAATCTTTTCTCCTTGCGTGTTGGGGTTTGTTTTAAGTTGATAGTGCGCGACTCAACTTCTGCCGCGTCCAGTCAGCGACTCTAACAGAAGCAACACTCAAAGTCATCCAAACCTGAGCGCCGGTCACTCAATCTACACAACGCGGACAAACTCAAAGTTGTTCCCGATCGACTCAACTTTTTATTTATTGCCAGCACGCTGGGGAAATGAAGCTGCTCAATTGGCGGCTCACCCCACTGGGACGATTGCTGGCTCTCCGTCCGCATTCACAACGCGGACTGCCAAGCCGTAAAGATCCTCGATCAGGGCAGGGTTAATGACATCGCGCGGCGCGCCCGCATCCCACACCGTTCCATCTTTCATCGCCACGACGTAATCGGCATAACGCAACACATGCGCCAAGTCATGAATTACCGCAACCAGGGTCTTGCTACCCGCCAGCTCTTTCATCAACTTCATGAAGGAATGCTGATACCCAATATCCAAGGCACTCGTTGGCTCATCCAAGAAAAGTACAGGCGTTTCCTGTGCGAGAGCCATGGCCAGCCAAGCACGTTGACGCTGACCACCTGACAACGCCGCCACCTCGGCCTCTTCCAATTCCTCAAGGCCTACCTCCGCTAGCGCACGACTAACAGCACGCTCGTCTTCCTGGCTCCTCCACCCCATAAATCCTTGGTGAGCGAAGCGCCCTCGCGCAACCAATTCTCGGACATTAATCCCCTCAGGGGCTACGGATTGCTGCGACATCACAGCAACGCGCTGGGCATATTTTCGCCGCGAGAGTAAAGCTGCGTCTTCTTGGCCAATATGCACCGCACCTGCGCTCGGTGTTTCTAACCGCGCAAGCACCTTCACCAGGGTGGACTTTCCACAACCATTCGGGCCGATGATGGCTGAGAATTTGCCCGCGGGGAAAGACACATCCACCGAGTCGAGAATTAACGGGGCAGTTCTGCCATAGGACATGCTCAGCCTTTCAGCCCTCACGCCCGGCGCACCGTCATACACTTTTTGTTCGTTCATTTTTACCGGCCTTTCACGCGCGCAAATCGGGATTGCCACAACAGCAGACCCGCAAGGTAGATGCCACCAGCACAGACAGTTACAAGGCCGGCGGGCAAAGTAATAGGGAAAAATAGGCGCTGCCCCGCTAAGTCAGCAGCGAGCAAGAAAAGAGCGCCGAGCACTCCTGAAGCCAACACCGGTGTCCTGCCTGGACGCGAGAGTAGGCGAGCCATATGAGGGGCCGCGAGGGCGATAAATGAGATTGGGCCCGCTATCGCCGTCGATACAGCGACAAGAACTGTGCCAACCAGAACCATCACCACACGTGCACGATTCACGTTCAACCCCAACGAACTCGCCGTGCTATCCCCCAGGGCAAGCGCGTCGCACCAGCCACGCAGCAGCAACCCAGCGACGCACGCCACGCCTCCCAGCACCCCCAAGGGGATAACGTAGCCCCAGGACACAGCATTCAATGTTCCAGCCGCCCAAGTCGCCGCACCTAAGGATTGCTCCAACTCGCCGCTTAGAATCAGCCACTTGTTTATTGCTGAAAGAAAGAACGTCACTCCAATCCCCACCACAATCAGCCTTGCTCCCGTGAGCCTTCCGGCAAATGAAAGCCCCATGATGAGTAACGCAGTAACAGTCCCACCCACCAACGCGCCTAGCGCAATATTAAATGCGGAACTAAAGCCCGCCAAGGATACCGCGATGACACCGGTATAGGCACCGGTATTAAACCCGATGATGTCGGGCGAGCCCAGAGGATTGTGGGTGAGGATCTGAAAGATGGCGCCCGCTATGCCCAAACACATTCCTACGACAATCGCGGCAACCACCCGCGGAGCACGCCATTGCCACACGACGGTGGCCGCAAAGTCAGTGCTATTGGGATTCGTAGCCACGGACCACAACGCTGCGCTATCCTGCCCGGCACCAGGCGAGAAGAGCGAATAGGCAGCAATAGCTAGCGCGACGATCACAATACCTGCAAAGGACAAAACACTTCTCACGCTCACAATCACAACCTCCTTCCAGCGCGATGGGACAACGCAATCAATACTGGGGCACCAATGAGCGATACCGCGACGCCAGCCGGCAACTCAGCCGCGGTGAGGAAGCGGCCTACAATATCGGCGCCCAACAAAAGCAAAGGCCCCACCACGGCAGCGGCGACAAGCTGTGCCCGCTCTTCATATACCCCGCACAGCCTGACAACATGCGGGATGACTAATCCAACAAACACAATCACTCCCGCTGCTGCGGTAGCGGTAGCAGCCAACACCGTTACCGCTGCGATAAGTCCCAAGCGCGTCATCTTGAGGTTGATCCCAAGACTCGCCGCGGCTTCATCCCCCAAAGCAAGGGGCGGCAAGTGACGCGCAAAGACAATCAGCAGCACCACACCAACTGCTAACCCGCCGGACGTAATCGCCACCGGTGTCCACGAGGCCACGTCAACAGAGCCCGTCACCCAAGCGCGGATACGTGCGAAAGAGTGAGGATCTACCAGGATGAGAGCTGAAGAAAGGCCCTCACATACCGCCCCGATGGCTACACCTGCAAGAATCAGTCTCAGCGGATCAACATCGCCCGCTCTGCCACGCCCTACAGCGGTGACCACCAACATGGTCACTGCCGCACCGATGATGGCTGCGAGCGAAAAAGCAAAAGGTGATTGCCACCCCCACCAGCCCAGAGCAATGGCCGCGGCCAAGCTAGCGCCAACGTTGATGCCGAAGACTCCGGTATCTGCCAACGGGTTGCGAGTCATAATCTGCAGGACTGCGCCAGCGAGAGCCAAAGCACAGCCCGCACACACGGCAACGAGAGTACGGGGAAGCCGCCTCTCCCACACGATCGAGGAAGCGATACCAGGCTGCCCTCGAAGGGCAGCCAACACGTCACTGAAAGGAATGCTACGCGCCCCCAACGCGAGCGACAGCGCAACACCGATACCGAGAATGGCAATGCCAGCAACCACTAGCCAACCAAGACGCTGGGCACTTCCTTTGCCGGCGTACACCCCCTGCTCAATCACCAACACCACCCAAATACCTTCATATGCTCACGTTTCCTTAGCTCGACCCAATTTAGGTTAGGGTACCTTTTATGTATATTCGAAAGAAAATCGTACCGCGCACCCCACTTCTCCGACTCACCGCTGTTGGTCTTACCGCAGCACTGGCACTCACTGGCTGCGCCAGCCTCGAAAACACCGATTCAAACGCCGACACTTCCACCCCATCCTCCTCAACGGCAGAGAAGAAAACAGGAAAATCCAACTCCGCCGCAGGAAATGACTCCGTGGCAACCGGTGGCGAAGGCTTTGCCGGAGCCAGAGAGAAGACCCGATCCTTCGGCAGCGATGCAGCCCCCGGCCAGTTCCCCCGCACAGTCACGCATGCCCGCGGCACAACCGAGCTCAAAGAAAAGCCCCAACGGATAGTCGTTCTCGAAAGCGGTGAACTCGACTCCGTCCTAGCCCTGGGCATGAAACCCGTCGGCATGACCACATCGAAGGGTCAGAACCCCGTCCCCGATTACATGGCCGACAAAGCAAGTGACATCGAAACGGTAGGCACGGTCCACGAAGTCAATATGGAAAAAATCGCTTCCCTACAGCCCGACCTCATCATCGGCTCGCAGCTGCGCCTGGATAAATACTACGACCAACTCAATTCCATTGCCCCCACTGTTTTCTCGATTCGACCCGGATACACGTGGAAAGAAAACTTCCGACTCATCGGGGAAGCCCTCGGCGAGGAAGAACGCACGGAACAAGTCATGGCCGACTATGACAAGAAAATCGAAGAAGTAAAGAAGGCCATTAAGGACGGGCCGGCTAGCGAAGACACCACCGTCACCATTCTGCGCTTCATGCCAGGCAAGGTACGCCTTTACGGGCGCCTTTCGCTCATTGGAACGGTGCTTGATGACGCCGGCCTCGCCCGCCCCGCCAACCAGGACATCGAAGAGCTCGCTACGGAAATCTCACCGGAGAACATTGACCAAGCGGACGCTGACTACATCTTCTACTGCAGCTACGGCGATCCTTCCGCCACCGGCCAAGACACTGCCATTGCCACTGAAGCTTTCCAGCAGCTTCCAGCGGTCAAAGATGGCCATGCCATCGAGGTCAGTGATGACACGTGGGCTCTCGGCTTAGGACCTCTGGGCGCACAGAAGATCGCTGCTGATCTCGCGGAGTATCTCAGCCACTAACACGGGGGTAGCGACCTCCCCTCAAAACAACACCTGTGGGATTGACTCACCCCAACTTAAGGGGCTAGCTTTCATGTAAGCGAGATGGGTTACACGTCTACGATTTTTGTGCGGCGGGCCATATCAAGGTCACCGATTTCTCGCTAATCAGGCCAGGCCGCTGCCTGGCTGCTCCCCACATACAAGAAGGGTGGTCGCACATGAATGCTCACTTCATTAGGCAGCGTCGTTCTTCCGACCGGCCACCGGTTGTGTACGCCAGCGTTAAATAAGCACCTCTTTTTCACACAGACTGAACGGCACGGCGCAGAGTGTGCGCTCGTGCTGGACTAGAAAGTCTGCAATTTCTGCTTTCCGCAAGGCCGCATCAGTGCGCCTTAAGACCCATAAAGGTTGTAATCCATGACTAACGATGCTCACACCCCCGTGCCTGAATCCACCGACATTGACGCCGCGCTGATCGACGCCGCCGCGGCCCAGGCCCACTCCTGGCTCGCCTCCACCGCCGACGAGCAGGACCCAGCCACCGAACAACTCGCCGACTTATTGCGCAACCCGGACGGAGTAGCCTTCACCATGGACTTCGTCGACCGCGTCATGCGCCCCGAAGATGACAAGGTAGCCGCCCACGCACTGAAGTCCGTTACCACCACCTATGACGCTTCCTTCCTCGGCCTCATCAACGGTTCCCTCGTAGGCCTGGGCGGTTTCTTCGGCCCCATCCTGCCTAACCTGGTCATGCCGCTGGCGCGCATGCGCATGCGCCAGATGGTGGGCCACCTGGTCCTCGACGCCGAGAGCGATGCCCTGAACAAGACCTTGGACAAGGCCGCCGAGTCCGGCGAGCAGCTCAACCTCAACCTCCTCGGTGAGGCCGTACTAGGCGACGACGAAGCGCGCTCCCGCGCCGAGCGCACCCTCAAGCTCATCAAGAACCCGCGCGTAACCTACGTCTCCGTCAAGGCCTCCTCCATGGTGGCCCAGCTCAACCCGTGGGATATCGAGGGCTCCCTGGTCCGCCTCAAGGAGCGCCTGCGCCCGCTGTACGAGGCTGCCGCGCGCCGCCCCGACAAGGTCTTCATCAACCTGGACATGGAGGAATACCACGACCTCCACCTCACGGTGCGCCTGTTCACCGAGCTGCTCAGCGAGCCGGAGTTCATCAACCTCGAGGCAGGCATCGTCCTGCAGGCCTACCTGCCGGATACCTTCGACGCCTTGGCGCACCTGGCCGAATTCGCCAAGCAGCGCGTGGCCGAGGGCGGCTCCCACATCAAGATTCGCATCGTCAAAGGCGCGAACCTTTCCATGGAGCACGTCCAGGGTGAAATCCACGGCTGGCCAGCGGCTCCCTATTCCACCAAGGATGAGGTGGACGCCAACTACTACCGCCTGCTCGACTACATCCTGCGCCCCGAATTCGCCGATTGCGTACGCATCGGCGTGGCCACCCACAACCTCTACACCGCGGCGTTTGCCTACAAGCTGGGCACCAAACGCGGTGTCATGCGCATGATGGATTCCGAGATGCTCCAGGGCATGTCCCCAGCCCAGCAGACCGCGGTCCGCGTGGCCTTCGAGGGCCGCCAGATCCTCTACACCCCGGTGGTGCACATGGAGGACTTCGACGTCGCTGTCTCCTACCTGGTGCGCCGCTTGGAGGAGAACTCTGCACCGCAAAACTTCCTCTACGCTCTCTTCGCCCCGGAGGAGCAGGCGCTGAAGGACCAAGAGGAGGTCTTCCGCGAGGCCGTCGAGCAGCGCTGGGATACCTTCGCCGGCCCGCGCCGCACCCAGAACCGCTTGGAGGAGGCCGAGCAGGCAGCCGGCCGCCAAGCACCGCGCACCGGGCGCTTCGCCAACGAGCCGGACACCGATCCAGCTCTGGAAGCTAACCGCGAGTGGGCGCTTAAGGCCCTGGCCACCGACCCGGGTGAGCACGGGGTGGAGGAAGTGACAGAGACTGGGGTCGTCGACAAGCACGTGGCCCGCGCCGCCGAGCTCGGCGCCGAGTGGGGTGCCCGCGCTGCCGAGGACCGCGCCCGCGCGCTCGAGGCCGTGGCCGATGAGCTGGCCAACCGCCGCGGCGAGTTCATTTCCGTCGCCGCCTACGAGGCCAACAAGACCGTCACGCAGACAGACCCGGAAATCTCCGAGGCCATCGACTTCTGCACCTACTACGCGCAGTCCGCGCGCCTGCTGGAGCGCTACTCCGCCGAGTTCACGCCCTACCGCGTGACCGTAGTGACCCCGCCGTGGAACTTCCCGGTGGCCATCCCCACCGGCGGCATTGCGGCGGCTCTCGCTGCGGGTTCCGCCGTCATCATCAAGCCCGCGCCGCAGGTCGTGCACTGCGCGAAGCTGGTCGTGGAGGCTTTCCGCGCCGGCTTGGAGGCACAGGGCCTCGACCCGGATCTGGTCCAGCTCGTCTTCACCGACGAGGGTGACGCCGGCCGCGCGCTGGTCTCCCACGCCGATGTCGACGCCGTCATCCTCACGGGGGCTTCCGACACCGGCAAGCTCTTCCGTTCCTGGAAGCCGGAGCTCAACATCATGGCGGAGACCTCCGGCAAGAACGCGCTCATCATCACCCCGTCCGCGGACCCGGACCTGGCCATCCAGGACCTCTACCTCTCCGCCTTCGGCCACTCTGGACAGAAGTGCTCGGCGTCCTCCCTGGTTATCTTCGTCGGTGCGGCCGGCGAGTCGCAGCGCCTGCGCTCCCAGCTTGTCGACGCCGTCAAGACCCTCATCCCCGGCCCCGGCTATGAGATCACCACGACGATGAACGGCCTCGCCGAAGCCCCGGGCGAGAAGCTGCTGCGCGGCCTGACCCAGCTGGAGCCGGGTGAAAAGTGGCTGGTGAAGCCAAAGAAGCTCAACGAGGAAGGCACCCTGTGGTCGCCGGGTATCCGCGATAACGTGCGCCCCGGTTCCTGGTTCCACGTCAACGAGTGCTTCGGCCCAGTGCTCGGCATCATGCATGCGGAGACCCTGGAGGAGGCCATCGAGTGGCAGAACTCCACCGGTTATGGCCTGACCGGCGGCATCCACACGCTGGATAATGAGGAGATTGACTACTGGCTCGAGCGCGTCGAGGTGGGCAACGCCTACGTCAACCGCGGCATTACCGGCGCGATTGTGCAGCGGCAGTCCTTCGGCGGCTGGAAGCAGTCCGTCATGGGCCCGGGCGCCAAGGCCGGTGGCCCGAACTACGTGGCCCAGTTCGGCACGTGGTCCGAGGGGCCGCTGCGCCCCTTCGACGTGGATATCTCCCAGCCGGTGGCGGCCCAGCTGCGTGCCTTCGGCGAGCTGGGCTTCTCGGAGGAGGATACCGCGTGGCTGTGGCGCGCGGCAGAACTCGACGAACTGGCTTGGCAGCAGGAGTTCGGCCGCAAGCACGACCGCGCAGGCCTGGTCTGCGAGGCCAACGTCTTCCGCTACCGTCCGGTGCTCACCCCGCTACAGGTGCGCATTGCCTCGGACGCCGCGCTTCGCGACGTCTCCCGCCTCGCCCTTGCCGCCACCCGTACCGGCTCCCCAGTGCGCTTCAGCGCCACCCCGGAAAAGGCCGCGGAGCTGCGTGGGCTGGGCTTTAAGGTCGACAGCGTGTCGGCGGATGCCTTCGCCCGCGAGGTCGCAGGGCTGGAATCTGGCCGCGTGCGCGCTGTGGGTTCTGTCGAGGCGGGCGTCTTTGAGGCGGCGGTGGAATCCAACTCCGTGGTCTTGAATCAACCGGTGCTGGCTGATGGCCGCCGCGAGCTGCTGCCCTTCCTCCTTGAACAGGCAGTTTCGGTGACGATGCACCGCTTCGGCATCATCCGCCAGGTAAGCAGCATCCGCGCATAGTTCGTTTCTGCGCTCATATGAGAAGATAGAGCGCATGACAAACAACAATGATGACGGTGCCCGCTCGGGCACGTCCTCCACGGCCTCTGATGCGGCGGCGTCCGCCGCCGCAGAGCAGTCCGCTGCTGCGAAGCCCATTAGCGAAGAAGCCACCCTCCCGGTGTCGAAGACCGATGACAAGTCCCGCGTCCTCGGACGCGATGCCATTTCCTTGGCCAAGGTGTGCCTGGTCTTCATCATCGTGGTGGCGGGCGTTGGCCTGGCCGGCTACCTGCTGAAATTCATCTGGGTAGGCCTGCTGCCGGTCATCTTGGCCATTTTGGTGTGCACGGTGCTCTTCCCCGTGACCAACTGGTTGCGCGCACACAAATTCCCCCGCGCGCTGGCCTCCATCACCACGCTGCTGGGCTTTTTGGCCATCATCGGCGGCGTCTTCGCGGCGATGGCCCCGGTCGTCTCCTCTCAGGGCGCGTCCTTGGTCAATCAGGCTGAAGGCGGCTTGAACAAGCTCGTCGATATGGCCAAGGACCTGCCCTTCGAGATTGATGCGGCAAAGGTCCAGGAAGTCCTCGATGACGCCATCGCCTTCATTAAGGGCCAAGCCTCCCAGATCGCCACCGGCGTGATTTCCGGTGTATCGATGGCCAGTTCCATAGTCATGGCGCTCGTCATCATGCTCTTCGTGGCCTTCTTCATTCTCAAGGATGGCGATAAGTTCCTGCCGTGGCTGCGCACCTATACCGGCTACTCCGCAGGTTGGCACGCCACCGAGCTGCTGACTCGCGTGTGGAATACGCTGTCCGGCTTCATTCAGGCACAAGCAGCCGTCGCGGCTGTCGACGCCATCCTCATCGGCCTCGGCCTCTGGGCCCTACAGGTTCCGCTGGCGCTGGTCATCGGCGTGGTGACCTTCTTCGCCAGCTTCATCCCGGTCATCGGTGCAGTGACCGCGGGTGCTTTGGCCGTCATCATCGCGCTGGTCTCCGATGGGCTGACTAAGGCCTTGCTCGCCTTGGCGCTCATCATCATCGTGCAGCAGGTGGAAGGCAACGTCCTCCAGCCGATGCTGCAGTCCAAGGCCATGGGCCTGCACGCCGCCATGGTGCTGCTCTCCGTTACTGTCGGCTCCGCGCTGGCGGGCATCATCGGCGCCTTCCTGGCCGTCCCGGTCGCAGCCACCGTTGCCGTGGTCTTCCGCTACCACCAGGAGATGGCCAGCCTGCGCGCCGGTGAAATCGAAGCTAAAAACATTAAGATTTCCACGGCCGAAGGCCACGAGGACGTCATGGAGCTCTACGAGAACCTAGAGGCCAGCAGCGCCCGCTAGCCACACAACCGGCGCATGGTTCGAGTTCTCTCGGCCATGCAACTGCCCTAGTTGCCAAACTTCTGCCCCGCCACCCGAGGCGGGAGCACTGGTTTTGGCAACTAGGGCACTTTCCGTATGTGGGGCCTAATCCGCGGACACCGTGCCGAAGGCCACGGCCAGCTCCTCCGCCGCGCGGTCGAGCACCGAAGCCCACGAGCCGTAGGATTCTTCGTTTGCGGTGTCCGAAACCTGCTTGAGCAGCGTGCACGGTACACCGAACTTTCGACACACCGCCGCGATGGCGTAGCCCTCCATGTCGCACAGCGCGGAATCCTGGGCAAGGCGCGTGCGGGTCGGGGTATCCGAGATGAAGGAATCACCCGTCGCCAGCGTGGCGGTCGGCAGCTTTCCGGAGGTCTCGAGCTCGATGACCTCGGGAAGGAGATAGCGGGAAACATCGCTGAGCACTTCTAGGTGGAAGTCGTGCTTGCGCACGTGGGAGACCTCGAAAACGCCTGAGAGATCGTCGCGAAGCGCGCCCGCAGTACCGATGTTGACGACTCGCTCCGGCAGCTGCTCTGCCGAGGCCAGTACCGCGGTCAGCTCGATGGCGGCGGGTACCGTACCAATACCCGTGATGAGCAGCGGCGCTCCTGCGGGAACGTGCGCGGCTTCAGCATCCACGGCGGCGACGAACAGTGTACGACCAGACAGATTTTCCATGCCTGCGAGACTACCCGCTGTCCCGAGGAATGCTCTCCACAACTCTGTTCTGAGCGGAGCGGTCACTTGTAGGGTCTGGAACCACACCGAGACCTCAGAAAGGAGAACACGATGTTCACACCACGAGTTTTCGCCGGAGCTGCACTCCTGTGCATGCCGCTCATCGCCTGCGCCACCCCTGAAGAAGCCCAGGCCAACCCCGTAGTCTGCGAGGCCGGTAATGCCCAGGCAGCCTTTGATGACAACGTTGCCCACGTTCCTCAATGGCATGGCCACGAATGGACGCTAGTTGATTCCTCCCACTTCGATCCTTGCGCAGCCTTAAGCTGGCAGACCATCTCCATCGAGGGAGCCACGGCCTCCTCGCCGCACCACATCATGCTCTTCCACTATGGGGAGTACCTCGGCACCGCCACCGCTGAGCCTTATGGTTTCTTCCCCAGCGTGGAGCGGATCAATGGCAACGAGATTTCCGTGACCTACCACTGGCCACAAGAAGGCGATGCCAATGCCGCACCGACGGGCGAGACACACGCTGGCTTCCGTTGGGACGAGGCCCAGCAGAAAGTCATCATGAGCGGCGATGTTCCGCCGATGGGCTAGATAAGATAGAGCCAGTCGTGCGCCTTATATGAGGCGCACAGTTTAAGGAAGGAACATCAATGCTTAGGTCCGCCGTCGCCTTCCTGGGTGCTGCCGTTATCTGCCTCCCGCTCGCCTCCTGCGCAGACGACGCGGCGCAGGATAATTCGCCAGCGTTCGATACCGTCCAGAACAGCGCGACGGACAACGCTCCGGATGACTCGGAGAGCACTGATGACCCTGTGTCGGAACCACCGGCCGCGGGCGCCTCGCCCACGCTTCCTGCTGAATCCCCGGCAGAAGAAGAGGACGCGGAATCCTGCGAGACTATCGACGCCCACGCGGCCTATGAATCAGGCATTGGCACGATTCCACCGTGGAATGACAATAACTGGACGCTGGTGGATTTCTCGCAGTTCGATCCCTGCGCGGAGCTGAGCTGGCAGACCATCAGCATCGAGCGCGGAACGTCCTCCTCGCCCTATCACATCATGCTCTTCCACAAGGGCGAGTACTTGGGCACCGCCACCGCTGAGCCCTATGGCTTCTTCCCCACCGTCGAGCAGGTCAGCAGCAACGAAATCGCCGTGACCTACCACTGGCCGCGCGAGGGCGAATCCAATGCGGGGCACACCGGTGAGACGCATGCCGGCTTCCGTTGGGACGACGGCCAGCAGAAGGTCATCATGTCTGGCGACGTCCCGCCGGGAAGCTAAGTGCGGCAGTTCGGCCGCCGCAACGCAACCGTTAGCGCAGCCGCTGGCCCACAAAGCCTGCGGCCAGCGTGTTGCCGCTCGACTGATCGATGAGCAGGAAATTGCCCACCGCGCCGCGGGCGGCGTAGTTCTCCACGGGAAGCTCCGCTTGGGTTTGGATGGTGATGAAAGCAATGTCGTTGAGTGCTGCGGACTCCGGGGCCTCAACATCGGCCACGCCATCCAAATCCAGCACCCGATCGACCGAGGCCACGCGGGCCTTGACCAGCGCGGTGCCATAGCGCAGCTTCACCATCTGTCCCGCGCGCAGCTCTTTTTCCGTCAAGACCACCGCGGTGGCGGCGAACTCGCGCACCTCCTCCGGGCGCTGAGTGCCAGCGATGAGGTCACCGCGGGCCAGGTCGATCTCGTCGGCCAGCCGCAGAACCACGGAATCGCCGGCGCGCGCGGCCTCATCCGAGCCAAGCGGACCATCGGTGGTATCGATCGCGGTCACCGTCGAGGTGCGCCCGCCCGGCAGGGTCACCTCATCCCCCACCGCCACGTGCCCGGCCTTCACGCGCCCGGCATAGCCGCGGTAGTCAGAGGCATGCTCGCGGATCACGTACTGAATGGGGAAACGCAAGTCCAGGTCATCAGCGCGGCCGGTCGCCACGGGGACTGTCTCCAGCGTGTCGAGGACCGTCGGGCCCTCGTACCAATCCATGGTGGTGGAGCGCTCCACCACGTTATCGCCCTTGAGCGCAGAAATCGGGATGGCAACCGAGTCCGTAATGCCCAAGCGCGCCGCAATGTCGTTGAACTCCGTCTCAATCGCGCGGAAGGTTGCTTCGTCATAGTCCACCAGATCGATCTTGTTCACGCCCAGGATGACGTGGCGCACGCCCAAGAGTGCTGCGACGTTGAGATGGCGGCGGGTTTGCTCGACGACGCCATTGCGGGCGTCGACAAGCAGCACCACCACCTGGGACGTGGACATGCCGGTGACCGTGTTGCGCGTGTACTGCACATGACCGGGGGTGTCGGCGAGGATGAAGGTGCGCTTATCGGTGGCGAAGTAGCGGTAGGCCACGTCGATGGTAATACCCTGCTCGCGCTCCGCGCGCAGGCCGTCCACTAGCAGGGAGAGGTCCATGCCGTCGAAGCCGCGGTCGGCAGAAGAACGCTCCATGGACTCCACCTGGTCCGCGAGCACGGACTTGGTGTCATAAAGCAGGCGGCCCACGAAGGTGGACTTGCCGTCGTCCACGGAACCGGCGGTGCACAGGCGCAAGGTATCGCGCTGCTTAAGGGCGCCGACGTTCGGCGCAAGGGTGGTGGTCGTCATCAGAAGTAACCTTCCTTCTTGCGGTCCTCCATGGCGGACTCGGACAACTTGTCATCGGCGCGGGTGGCACCGCGCTCGGACAGGGTGGAAATGGAGATTTCCGCGAGCACCTCATCAGGCGAGGCGGCGGTGGATTCCACGGCACCGGTGCAGGACATATCGCCCACGGTGCGATAGCGCACGGTCTTCTTTTTAAGCTCCTCGCCCTCGCGCGGGCCACCCCACTCGCCTGGGCACAGCCACATTCCGTTGCGGTTGAACACCTCGCGCTGGTGGGAGTAGTAGATGGAGGGAAGCGTGAGGTTCCGCGCGCCGATGTACTCCCAGATATCGGACTCCGTCCAGTTGGAGATAGGGAAGACGCGGACGTTTTCGCCGGCCATCTTGCCGCCGTTGTAGAGATCCCAGAGCTCGGGGCGCTGGCGGCGCGGATCCCAGCCGCCAAAGGAATCGCGGATGGAGAAGATGCGTTCTTTCGCACGTGCCCGCTCCTCGTCGCGGCGGGCGCCGCCCAGCACGGCGTCGTATTGGCGCTGCGCGATGGTTTCAACCAGCGGTACCGACTGCAGCGGATTGCGCGTACCATCAGGGCGTTCCTGCAGCTCGCCGCGGTCAATCCAATCTTGCACCTTAGCCACGTGCAGGCGCGCACCGGTCTCAGTAACCAAGCGGTCACGGAATTCGATGACCTCCGGGAAGTTATGCCCGGTATCAACGTGCACAAGCTCGAAAGGCACCACTGCCGGTGCGAAGGCACGGCGCGCCAATTCGAAGACCACCACGGAATCCTTGCCGCCGGAGAAAAGCAGGGCGACCTTATCGAACTGGCCCGCTACCTCGCGCAGGATGTGGATGGACTCATTTTCTAAGTCCTTTAAGTGAGGCGAAAGTGTGTTTTTCTGTGTCATTCGTGCAACCCGCATTCTGTCTTGCCGTCTCCAAAAAACCTGCCTGAACGAGCGTCCTCGCCCTTACCCACCGGGAAGGTCAAAGGCGCACAGCCGATAGAGCGATAGCCTTTCAGCGTCAAGGGATGGATAATCAGATCATTGTCCGCGATATAGCGATCGGTATCTGCCAAATCCCAGGTAATCATCGGCGAAATCTTTAACCTTCCGTGCTGATCCAAGCTCAGCGCCGGGGCCGTGGCGCGATGTTCAGAATCCGCGCGGCGCAGACCGGTCACCCAACCAACGTATGGGTCCATCGCCATGTTCAGCGGTTCCACTTTGCGCATACGGTTATATGCGCTGGTATCACGTGCGTAGAGCCGCGGACCATAGATTTCGTCCTGTTCCTCCGGGCTCAGCAGCGGTTTCACGCGGACTAGGGGGAGGTCCGCATAGCGCTCCTCAACCTCGTTGGCGACAGCCAGCGTCTCCGGGAAGTGCCAGCCAGTGTCGATGAAGAGCAGGTCTGCGTCCAGCTGTGCGCGGTGCGCGAGCTCCGCCAGCACCGTGTTTTCCATCGACATCGTCACTGCCAGCCGGCCCGGCGCGTGCTTTGCGGCCCACGCCATGATGTTTTCGGCGGATTCTGCATAGAGCTTGTCCGCCCATTCATCGACAAGGCGCTCGTTTTTCGCGGCAATATCTTGGTTGAGCGGCGCGGTATCGCGCGTGCCTTCCGGGCTAATGCTGGGGTCGCGGTAGGGCTTGTCGCCGTCCAGCAGGTTTAACGATTGGGTCATGCCGACTCACTTTAGGCAAGGCGGCGCATTCGTGCAGCATAAGTTGCGCGCTGAGCACGCGAATAGGCCGATGAGCTTGGGGCAATGTAAGAATAAAAATTGCCAGAACTGAACAGCTCGGACTAGATTATTAGACAAAACAGTCTATAAACAATAAACTAAGGAGGTTTCCATGCAGCGTGTCGCAATCGTCGGCGATGGCCCGGCGGCGCTATCCACAGCTGAAAGGCTCATCGGCGCCGGCATGTGTGTGGACCTCGTCTGCGCCAAGCCCGCCCCCTTTGGCTTGCTCCGTCGCTTTGCCGGCTTAGCCGGTGTCCGCCACGAGGCCGCCGCCAGTCCCTGCCCCGCCGGCACCACCCCGCGCCTGCGCCTTTTCGGCAACGTGCGCGTGGGCGAAGGCCGCGAAGCGGACATCACCGCCCGCGAGCTCAGCCAGTTGGCCGCACACGGTGACCGCCGCCTTCTACCTCTCGAGCTTGCCGCCCGCGGCGTGGCCTTTACCTCTTGGGAAGGGCTATGCCAGCCCACCGAGCAACCCGAAGACTGGGCCACCGTCACCCGCCGCGCGCAACTTGCGCCAGTCTGCTTTTAGCGTCCAAACGTGATTCAGCCGATACCACCTGCACGCGGCTAGTCACGTTCTTCACATTCGCATTCTGGTCTCTCGCTCAACGCTGACATTATCGACAACGGCGTGGCCAAGGTGGACATCGACTACATCTGGCACACCGGCGGCATCGTCATGACGGTACGCGAGGATGCCGGACTGTCCTGGTTGGTCTGGGTCTCCGTGGCGGTTCTCCTCGGCGTGGTCACCGCCGCGAACGTACGTCAGGCCCTGCACGAGAGCCCGCTGCTTGCCGACGCCACGATGGTGGCCGTCGCCCAGCGTGTGTCCTCCATCATGGACGCCGACCAAATCCTAGTCATGGCAGCGCCGCGCTAAGAACTCAGCCGCGCTCGGTTCGAAACCGCGATGAATACCGACTCCCATCTTTGCGCGCCCACCGTTTAGGCTGTTTATATCTGCGCGCAACTTTATAAGGAGTCCGTGAAATGACAGCCGTCTTCGGTTGGCTAGCCATCCTCGTTTCGATCCCCGTGTGGGGCTACTTTGCGTACCGGGCATGGGGCATGTTCGCTTTCATTCGCTCGGGCGGACCAACCCTGCTGCAGCGTTTCGACCACCTCGGCAAGCGCCTGTGGCGGGTCGTGGTGGAAGTATTCGGCCACACGCACTTCAAGGGCCGCCCCTTCGTCAACGCGGCGCACTGGGCAGTCATGGTGGGGTTCCTCTTCGGCATCCTCGTCTGGTTTGAAGCCTATATCCAGACCTTCGCGCCTTCGCGAGGCTGGCCGCTGCTATCGCATTGGTCGGTCTATCACTTCATCGAAGAGGTCCTCGGCATCGCCACCGTTGTGGGCATTAGCTTCCTCATCGGTGTTCGCCTCAAGTATGGACACACCGAGCGCGGCTCCCGTTTCTACAACTCTCAGGCAGGCCCCGCCCGCATCGTCGAGGCCGTAGTCTTCCTGGAGGGGCTTGGAATGCTGCTGGTCAAGGCGTCGAAAATCGCGGCGTTTGGCCACGGCTCCCCGTGGGCGGATTTCCTTTCCATCCACCTGGCCAAGCTGCTTCCCGCCTCGCCGGCGCTAGTGTCCTTCTTCGCGCTGTTCAAGCTGCTTACCGGCCTGATTTTCATCTTCCTGATTTCGCGCCACTTCACTTGGGGCGTCATGTGGCACCGCTTCATGGCGTTTTTCAACATCTTCTTCCAACGCAACGTCAGCGGCGACAAGGCACTCGGCTCCCTTCCGACCCCGGACCTCGAAGAAGACATCGCCCCCGGCAGCTGGAAGATGCTGCTTGATACCACCTCGTGCACCGAGTGCGGCCGCTGCCAGGACCTTTGCCCGGCGTGGAACACCGAGAAGCCACTGAGCCCGAAGAAGTTCGTGATGGACATGCGCGATGCCGCGGTCGAGAACTACAACCCGCACGAGGGCGTCAACGTGTTGGCTCTGGCAAACGCCATTGACGACGCCGTCCTCTGGTCCTGCACCAACTGCGGCGCCTGCGTGGACCAGTGCCCGACCGACATCGAGCACATCGACCACATCGCTGACCTGCGCCGCTTCAAGGTCTTGGCGGAATCCGACTTCCCCTCTGAATTGACCGGACTGTTCAAGAACATTGAGACCAAGGGCAACCCGTGGGGCCGCAATAACTCTGAGCGCCGCGCCTGGATCGATGAGGCACGTGCCGACGGTATCGAGGTGCCTGTCATCGGCGAGGACGCCACGGACTTTTCCGACATGGAATACCTGTTCTGGGTCGGCTGCGCCGGTGCCTACGACGAACAGGGCCGCAAGACCACCCGCGCCGTGGTGGACTTACTGCACACGGCGGGCGTGAAGTTCGGCGTGCTTTCTACTGGTGAGACCTGCACCGGCGATCCCGCGCGCCGCGCTGGCAACGAGTTCCTGTTCCAGATGATGGCGCAGCAAAACGTTGAGACCCTGAACAACGCTTTCGAAGGCGTTCCGGAAGGCCAGCGCAAGATCATCACCACCTGCCCGCACTGCTTCAACACGCTGCGTAACGAATACCCAGACTTCGATGGGCACTTCGACGTCTTCCACCACACCCAGCTGCTCAACCGCCTAGTGCGTGAGGGCCTGCTCAAGCCGATCCCGCGTACGCCGGAAAACCGCAAGCCTATTACGTATCACGACCCTTGCTTCCTAGGCCGCCACAACAAGGTCTTCGACCCGCCGCGTGAGCTGCTGGAAGCCACCGGCGTTTCCCTCCGAGAGATGGACCGCAACCGCGACGAGGCCTTCTGCTGTGGCGCTGGCGGCGCGCGCATGTTCATGGAGGAAAAGCTCGGCACCCGCATCAACGAGTTCCGCGCGGAGCAGGCCATCGCCACCGGCGCGGAGGAGATTGCCACGGGTTGTCCGTTCTGCAACGTCATGTTCACCGGCGGCGTTAAAGCACTTTCCGACGCCCCCTCCCCCAACGTCTCCGACGTCGCCCTCATGCTGCGCTCGTCTATTGCCGACGCCGACGGCACCTTGCCGCAGCCGCGACCGAAGGCCTTCTTGGGCACGCCTACCCGCCTGCGTGCACCCGAAAAGCCAGCTGCCTCGGCCTCCCCGGCTTCTCCTGTGTCTCCTGCGTCTCCCGCGTCTCCTGCGTCTTCAGCTGCAACGACCGCCGACCCCGCTGCGCCGACCGAAACAACCGCCAGCGCACCTACCACCAAGGCTGCTGCTCCGGCCGCTCCCGCTCCGGCCGCACCCCCGGCTCCTGCAGTTCCCGCCGCGCCTGCAGCACCAAACGCTCCCCAAGCGCCATCCGCGCCAACAGCTCCTCCTGCACCTGCAGTTCCCGCCGCACCAGCTGCACCAGTGCCGCCGGCAACACCAGCAGCGCCAGCACCAACTCCGCCCGCACCGCCAGCCGCGTCGGGCGCCACACCGCCACCTGCACCTGCAGCACCGAAGGCTCCAACACCGGCGCCGCCAAGTGCACCGGCTGCTCCTGGCACAACTTCACTGCCAAAGGCACCAACTCCGCCAGCAGCACCACAGTTGAGTGCGGATACGCCGCAGCCACCAACCCCGCCTGCACCGCCTGCACCGCCTGCACCGCCGGCCGCTGACTAATTTCGTGAATCTGGAGCAACGACTTCTTTGAATTGCTCCAGATTTTGTATTTTGGGGTGCCGGAAGTGTGTGGACTCTGAGGGCGTTTTTAAAAGTGCACCCCTGGAAAACCAGACCTTGAGGTCGCGATTAAATAGTTTAGCCATGAAACTAGCCGCGACCTGGAGGTCTGGGGTTCTAGGTCTGGGGTTCTAGGTCTGGGCTTTTGCGAGGAGACGGAGAAACGCGAAACAACGGAGCCCGGGCAAGACCTTCTGAATCACAAGTCAGCCACAAGTGAGCCACAACTAGGCGACGAGTAAGCCAAACTTGCTGGATGAATAGGCAGTCGGGGTTCTCGCCGCGTACGCTGTTCTCATGATTTTCGACGCGTTAAGCACCGCCAACACCGTGGTGCTCGCTTCGGGGGAAGCCGATTACACTCCTTCCCTCGTCTCCTTTGCATGGATCATGGCCGCCGCCCTCCTGGCCCCGTTGGTCTCCTACATGCTCAAGAACAAAATGCCCGCCGTGGCCCTACTCATCATCTTCGGCATGATCATCGGCCCCTCGATGCTCGACCTCGCCCACGAGGACCCCGGCATCGGCATGCTCAAAGAGCTGGGCGTCGGCGCTTTATTCCTCCTCGCGGGTTTCGAAATCGATCTTGCGACGCTGAAATCTAAACAAGCCGCTACCGGCTTTTCCACCTGGCTCATCTGCATGGTGTCATGTCTCGTGGGTGCTTATTTCCTGCTCAATGACATCCCTGGCGCCATCGTCATGGCCATCGCACTAACCTCCACCGCGCTCGGCACGATTACGCCGATGCTCAAGCAGGACAAACTCATCGGCACCAAAGTCGGCGACTCGGTCATGATTCACGGCGCCATCGGCGAGGTCGCTCCCATCACCGCCATGGCTCTCCTGCTGGGAACCCGCTCCACGCTAGGCACCATGCTCATCCTGCTGGCGTTCATCGTCATCGCCGTCGGCGTCGCTGTCATGCCGCGCGCGCTCATCGTCGCAGTGCCGTGGCTCAAGACCGCATTCCTTTCCGGCGCTGGCTCCACGAACCAGACCATCCTGCGCCTTATCATCCTCATCCTGGCCATCCTGATGGCCGTCACCTCGGTCTTCGAGCTCGACATCGTCCTCGGCGCATTCGCAGCAGGCATCATCCTCAACCGCATCATCCCTGACGAGTTCCACAAGGGGCTCGAGAACCGCCTCGACGTTGTCTGCTATTCCATGCTGATTCCGGTCTTCTTCGTGGTCTCCGGCATGTCCATCGACTGGCAGGTCATCGTCAACAACCCGCTCAAGGTGCTTGGCATCCCCGCCCTCATTCTCGTCACCCGTGGCCTGCCCGTGTTCCTGCGCGAGAACATCCACCACACAGGGTCCGACATCGAGACCACCCGCGAGCGTCTCCAGGTGGCCCTCTACGCAGCAACGGGTCTGCCGATCATCGTCGCCGTCATGACCATCGCAGTCAGCTCCGGCATCGTAGACGAGGAGACCTCCTCCATCTTCGTCGCCGGTGGCGCGCTAACCGTCGCCATCTTCCCGCTCCTGTCCAGCCTCGTTAAGGGCAAGGAAGAAAACGCGCAGTCCAAGGCGCAGGCCGCCGAGTCCAAGCAAGAGGGCCAAGAGGGCGCTGAACAAAAAGGCGCCGAGAAGGAATGATCGCCAGCAGCACACGCATGTGTCCGCCGGTTTTCCTATAGTAAAACCATGACGCATAACTTCGGAGCCTCCCCTTTTGATCCCGCGAATTCGATGCGCCTATCCGACGCAGAGAAGACCGACGCCATCAACGATCTCGCCCGCGCCGTGGGCGAGGGTCGCCTGACCATGGAGGAATTCGAGGAGCGCTCCGACGACGTCATGCGCGCCACCACCCGCCGCGAGCTGGTCCCCTTGTTCACGGACATCCCGGCGGTTTCTGCCACGGAGATAAAGATCTACTCCCGCGGCGAGGTCGAGCGTGCATACAAAGCCGGCAAAAAGCCGCGTCTGGCCACTGCCATGACGGGCACCATTGCCCTCACTTTCGCCTCAATCGCCTGCTTCGTGGCAAGCGATGCCGCAGGCGCTGTGGCCATACTCGGAGGCGTCGGCGCGCTCTTCCTGGTTCCGATCCTGTGGATTATGCTCTACGTGGCCAAGGTCGGCCCCGAGTCTTGGCACCAGCCTTCCCCGCGCAAAATCGAGCGGCAGCAGCGTCGCGAGATCCTCGCGCAGACAGCCCAGGAACGCGCACAACAGAAAGCTTTGGAGCAGGCGCAGTGGGCGGAGCGGCGTCGCCAAGCAGGCGAGCTGACCAGCGAGGCCATGAACCTTGCCAAGCGCAAGCTCGATCAGTGGAACAAAAAGTAGTCTAGTTGAGAACTTAATCGCCTGTAAGTGGCAGAATACTTTCCATGACTACACCGAACTCACGCATTTTCGACCAATCCACCAAGCTCAAGGGTGTCGCGTATGACATCCGTGGTGAGGTCTCTGCGGAGGCGGAGCGCATGGAACTTGACGGCCACAGCATCCTCAAGCTGAACACCGGCAACCCTGCCGTTTTCGGCTTCGATGCCCCGGACGTCATCATGCGCGACATGATCGCAGCGCTGCCGACTTCCCAGGGATACTCCACGTCGAAGGGCATCATTCCGGCGCGTCGCGCGATCGTCACTCGCTACGAGCTGGAGGACTTCCCGCACTTCGACGTCAACGACGTCTACCTGGGCAACGGCGTCTCCGAGCTCATCACCATGGTCACTCAGGCATTGCTTGACGACGGCGACGAGGTACTGATCCCAGCTCCCGATTACCCTTTGTGGACTGCCGCAACCTCCCTGGCTGGCGGCACCCCGGTGCACTACCTCTGCGACGAGGAGGATGACTGGAACCCATCCATCGAGGACATCCGCGCCAAGGTCACTGAGAAGACCAAGGCCATCGTGGTCATCAACCCGAATAACCCCACGGGCGCCGTCTACTCCCGCGAGGTGCTGCAGAATATCGTCAACGTCGCACGCGAGTACAACCTGCTCATCCTCGCCGATGAGATTTACGACCGCATTCTTTACGACGGCGCGAAGCACATCTCGATCGCTTCCCTCGCTCCGGATCTGCTGACGATTACCTTCAACGGTCTTTCCAAGGCTTATCGCGTGGCTGGTTACCGCGCTGGTTGGATGGTTCTCACCGGTCCGAAGAGCCATGCACGCGGCTTCATCGAGGGCCTGGATCTGCTGGCGGGTACGCGTCTGTGCCCAAACGTCCCAGCCCAGCACGCCATCCAGGTGGCGCTCGGTGGACGCCAGTCCATCTATGGTCTGACTGGTGAGGGCGGACGTCTGCTCAAGCAGCGCAACGTGGCCTACGAGAAGCTCAACGAGATCCCGGGCGTTTCCGTCACCAAGCCGATGGGTGCTTTGTACTGCTTCCCGCGTCTGGACCCGAATGTCCATGAGATTCATGACGACTCCAAGCTGATGCTGGATATCCTGCGCGCGGAGAAGATTCTGATGGTCCAGGGCACTGGTTTTAACTGGCCAAACCCGGACCACTTCCGCGTGGTTACCCTGCCGTGGGCATCCCAGCTAGAGAACGCTATTGAGCGCCTGGGTAACTTCCTGGCTAGCTACCGTCAGTAGCTTCTAGGTCCGACTGTGCTGCGCAAATGTCCAGCACAGAGATACTTGCCCAGTTGCTATTTGTAATGGTTATCATTCAAAATAGGCAGCATGGGTAAACATTCCAATCAAAGAGCGGCTTCGCATGGAAGCCGCTCTTCGCTTTTCCAACGTCGCCCCGTCACGCTGCCATCGCTGCACAATCCGTGGCGCATCGGACTCATGGGGTTTCTTGGATTAGCGCTCCTCGTGACGCTGGTGGGGTTGGTTTTGCTGCGTCCGACGACGCCCACCAGCGAGCACACCAGCGCGGAGTTCTCGCAAACTTACGCGCTCAATCACCCGGAGGTCCACGGAACCGTGACCACGGTAGACCACGCGCTGTGCCAGTCAGACCAGACGGGCAAGGCATTCGACAAGCCACCGCTGATTCCGGCGGATCCGGGCGGCGACTGCACCCGTGCGCTCATCGACATCACTTCGGGCCGCAACGCAGGCAAGCAGACGCAGCTCGTGCACTTCGGCGTGGCCGGCGACCCACAACTGAAGGTGGGCGACGAAATTGTGCTTTCTGAGTCCACCGCGGACAACGACGGGGACGCCTCCGTTAATTATTCTTTTGCGGACTACCAGCGCACCGGGAACTTGGTCCTGTGGGCCATCGTCGCCGCGATTGTCATCATCGTGTTCGCGGCCTGGCACGGAGTGCGCTCCCTCATCGGCTTAGGCCTGAGCTTGGCCGCAATCTTTTACTACCTCATCCCGTCGCTGATTGAGGGCCACAGCCCGCTGCTCGTGGCCATGGTGACCTCGGCGGCCATCATCTTCGTGGTGGTCCCGCTCGTGCATGGCCTGAATTGGAAGGCAGCGAGCGCCCTGGGCGGCGCGCTGCTGGCGCTATTGCTCGCCTCTTTCCTGGCACACGCTTCAATCGATTCGACGCAGCTGCAGGGCCTTAGCTCCGAGGATAACCTCAAGCTGCTGCTCTACATGCCAGGCGTGTCCATCGTTGGTGTGCTGCTGTGTGGCTTCATCATCGGTGCGCTGGGCAGCCTCAACGACATCGCGGTGGCCCAGGCTTCCACGGTGATGGAGCTACACAACTTGGACCCCACGGCGCGGCCGGGCCATCTCTTCTTGTCCGCTATGAAGGTGGGCCGCGACCACATCGCATCGATGGTGTACACCATCGTGCTGACCTACACCGGCGCTTCGCTGCCGCTTCTCATGCTGATTACTGCAGCCGAGCGCCCGGCCACGCAGATCCTCTCCAGCGACTTGGTGTCCACGGAGTTACTGCGCTCGGCGCTCGGTGCCATGGCCTTGACTCTCGCGGTGCCCATGACCACGTTCATCGCTGCATTGACCATCCCGCGGCGTCGCCCAGTGGCGGTCACCCACGAGGCAGAACCGGCCTAGCCTTCGAGGGTGCGGCCGAGGGCCTCGATGGTCCAGCCGGCCGCGCGCCAGGCGGTGACGTCGAGGACGTTACGGCCATCAATGATGTGTTTGCTCGACACCAGCCCGGCCACGGCCGCAGGGTCGAGATCGCGGAATTCCTGCCATTCGGTTGCAAGGATAACCAGTTCGCTCTCACGTAGCGCTTCCTCGCAGTTAGCCGCGTAGTTCAGTGTCGGGAAGACCTTGCCGGCGTTGTCCATGCCCTCTGGGTCATAGACGGTGACGGCAGCGCCCGCGAGCGACAAGGAACCCGCCACGGACAGCGCCGGCGAGTCGCGGACGTCGTCAGAGTTGGGCTTGAAAGCACAGCCCAGCACCGTCACGCGGTGGCCTAGGAGCGAGCCCTGGAATGCATTCTTAGCCATATCGACCATGCGATCGCGGCGGCGCATGTTGATGGCATCGACCTCGCGAAGGAAGGTCAGGGCCTGGTCCGCGCCGAGCTCGCCTGCGCGAGCCATAAACGCGCGAATGTCCTTCGGCAGGCAACCGCCGCCGAATCCCAGGCCCGCGCCTAGGAACTTGCGGCCGATGCGATCGTCGTATCCGATGGCGTCGGCAAGCTTGACCACGTCAGCGCCTGCGATCTCACAAATCTCAGAGACCGCGTTGATGAAGGAAATCTTAGTGGCCAGAAAGGCATTGGCAGAGACCTTCACCAGCTCGGCGGTCTGCAGGTCAGTCACGATGAACGGGGTATCCTGCGCCAACGGCTTGGCATAGACCTCGCGAGCTACCTCTTCGGCATGGCTTTTACCGTCGGCGAGCCCTGCCTCGCCGACGCCGAGGACGATGCGGTCCGGGGTGATGGTGTCCTTGACCGCGTAGCCCTCGCGCAGGAATTCTGGGTTCCACGCAATTTCCACGTGGCTGCCCTCCTGGGCCAACTCATTCGCCATCTCCTGCAGCTCCGCCGCGGTACCCACCGGAACGGTGGACTTACCGAGGATGACGTGCTCGCCTTCCAGAAGCGGCACGAGGTCTCGAATGACGGCCTTTACATACGTCATATCTGCGGCATAAGAGCCATGCCGCTGTGGCGTTCCAACGCCGAGGAAGTGGACGTTCGCAAACTGCGCTGCCTGCGCGTAATCGGTGGTGAAATCGAGGCGCCCGGCCGCAGTATTGCGCTCTAGTACCTCCGGCAGGCCCGGTTCATAAAAGGGAACCTCGCCGTTCTTGAGGGATTCGATCTTAGATTCATCCACGTCCACGCCCAATACCTCATGACCGAGCTCAGCCATGCAGGCGGCATGCGTTGCACCGAGGTAACCTGTGCCAATAACCGTCATACGCATAAACGGAAATGGTAGGCCTGTTACGTAAACGGTGCGTGAAGACTATCGGAAATTCAGGTAAGACTTCGACGGGGTCGGGCCGCGCTGACCCTGGTACTTCGAGCCCAGCGCACCGGTGCCATAGGGGTTCTCAGCAGGCGAGGACATCTTGAAGATAGCCAGCTGGCCCACCTTCATGCCCGGCCACAGCGTAATCGGCAGGTTCGCGGTGTTGGACAGCTCCAGCGTGATGTGGCCGGAAAAGCCTGGGTCAATAAAGCCCGCAGTCGAGTGCGTCAGCAAGCCCAATCGGCCGAGCGAGGACTTGCCTTCCAAACGGCCTGCCAGGTCTGCCGGAAGGGTGAACTTCTCAAAGGTCGCACCCAACACGAACTCGCCCGGGTGCAGCACGAAAGCATCGCCTTCTTCGACCTCGACCAGGCTGGTGAGGTCCGGCATTTCTTCCTTTGGGTCGATGTGCGTGTAGCGCGAGTTGTTAAAGACACGGAAGAACTTGTCTAGGCGCACGTCGATAGACGAGGGCTGGACCATCTCGGCGTCGTATGGCTCGATGGCTAGGTTCTCGGAGTCAATGGCTGCACGAATATCACGATCTGAAAGAAGCACAGCCTAGAGTTTACGCGTCTTGCACTTCTACCGATACATCTGCCAAGGCATTTGCTTTAGAAACTATGCGCAGTGCTATGCTTTTCGGCAATGCATCTATTGCATTGCGCCGACGTAGTTTAATGGTAGAACTGCAGCTTCCCAAGCTGCTGGCGCGGGTTCGATTCCCGTCGTCGGCTCCATTTTCCCGCCGTAGGTTTCATACCTTAACCGGCGGGTTTCTTAGTTTTCCTCCTGCTCTGCCGCATGCACGAGCGCGGCATAGGCGCCCTCGCGAGCCAGCAGTTGCGTATGCGTTCCACTCTCGGCCACGCGGCCTTCGTCGAGGACCACAATCTGGTCGGCATCACGAACGGTGGACAGGCGGTGGGCAATCACCAGGCGGGTGGTGTTCGATGAGAGCACCGCATCTTGGATAGCGCGCTCGGTCTCGTTATCCAACGCCGAAGTGGCCTCGTCCAAGATCAGGATGCGCGGGTTACGCAGCAAAGTGCGCGCCAAGGTAAGCCGCTGCTGCTCACCACCGGAGAAGCGGTAACCACGGGAACCGACGACGGTATCGAGGGCGTCGGGAAGCGCGCGCACCACCTCGGCCACATTCGCCAGCTCCAACACGTGCCACAGTTCCTCGTCGGTGGCCTCGGGCTTGGCAAAGTGCAGGTTCTCCCGGATGGTCGCATGCAACAGGTAGGTCTCCTGTGAGACCACGCCGATGAGATTCGCGCGCTCGGTAGCGGATAGCTCGCGCAGGTCGACGTCGCCAATGCGCACCGTTCCGCTCGTCGGGTCCGCGAGGCGGGCTACCAGTGAGGCCACCGTGGACTTGCCCGAGCCCGTATGCCCCACTAAAGCGATGGTGGCACCAGCGGGGATGTGGAGGGAGACGTCGGCAAGCGCATCTGCGTGCGCATCCGGGTAGCGGTAGTACACATGCTCAAGCGAGATCGAGGTATCAGCGGGCATGCGCGGCTTGGTGGGCTCCTCCAGCTCCGGCTCCAGGTCCAGATACTCGAAGATGCGGCTAAACAGCGCCATCGAGGCCACCCACTGCGCACCCACGTTGAGCAGGCCGGTAATCGGGCGGAAAATCTGCGTTTGCAGCGTGGAGAAAGCAATCAGCGTGCCGATGGTGATGTGTTCACCGGTAAAAGACAGGCCCGCCACAAGATAAACCAGCGCTGGGATGATGCCGAAGATAATCTGCATCGTGGCCATGCGCCAGCGACCGGCCAGCTGCGACTCCAGCTCCAGACGAATGAGCGAAGAGGAAACCTCGGAGAAGCTCGAGTAAACGCGCTCCTGCGCGCCCAACGTTTTGGCCAGGCGCATGCCAGATACGGACAAATTCTCAGTGATGGTCTGTTGCATCTCCGCCTGTGCCTGCTGGTTCTTCTCCATGATGCGGCGGCGCATGAGCGCGGTTTGGCGGGTCAGCCACACGGCTGGCGGGAGCACCACGAGGGAGAGTAAGGACAGCGTGGGCGAGAGCGCCACCATCGCGATTATAGTGGCGATAGTCATGGTGAGGTTGGTGGCCACGGAGGTCGCCGTCGTGGTCACCACGCCTCGCATGCCGGCGATGTCGTTAGTAAGACGCGATTGCACTTCGCCGCCGCGGTTGCGGGTAAAGAACTGAAGGGATTGACGCTGGAGATTCCCAAAGACCTTAACGCTCAGCTCATGCATGATGTTTTGACCAACCTTGGAGGACAACCACGATTGGGTTACTCCGATAAACTGCGAGAGGATGGTCAAGCCAATCATGGCGAGCACGAGCCAGACGAGCAGGGGAACGTTTTGCTGCGGGATGGCCACATCCACGGTTTCGCGGACAAGGAATGGCTGTACAACAGTCAGCCCAGAGGTAACGATGATGAGTGCGATAACGAGCGCCAGAGTGGCCCGGTGGGGCCGGAACAGTTGGATGACGCGAGAAAAGCGCACGGGGTGTGCGCTGAGTTGATCGACGTCGTCGGGATTCTTGGTGGCGGTAAACATCGGTGGATGCATAGTGACGCCCCCCTTCCGAATTAATGTAGTTACTTCACAATGTAGTAAACCACAGGAAGAGTGATAGTATTCCCGGTGTGACTACGCAGGCATCAAAAGACGAGGATTTGGGCGAACTCATCACCCGACTGAGCCACTTGATCCGCCGCCGCAGCCGCCAGCTCCCCTTGGCCCCGCATCAAAACCGCGCGCTGCGCATCATCGCACGCGAGAGCCTGCGCCCCGGCAAGCTGGCGGAGATTCTGCAAGTTACCCCACGCGCCGCAACGGAGGTTATTGACGCCCTCCAGGCCGAGGACCTAGTGCACGTGGAGCCCGACCCCGCCGACCGCCGCGCCAAGCTGGTCAGCCTCAGCCCCGCCGGCCACGAGTACATCGCCGCCACCAAGGCCGCCCGCGCGGAGATCGCTCAGGAGATTTTCGCACCGCTTTCCGACGCCGAGCGCAGCACCCTCACGCGACTGCTGCGCGAAGTGTTCGCGGCGCAAGAAAGGCCACGACAGCAATAGTGATTTCCGCCAAGAGCAAACGCTGGGGGCTTCCCGGGGCCTCAGCGCACATTAGTCATACGGGAAATCCTCCAAGATTTCGCCCGCATCCCTCCGTGTGTGTTCAGAGGATGTAGTCGAACTTGTGATTAGGGAATTCGGCGTCGAAGTTCTTCGAAAGCTTGGCCATACCGTCACAGACATAGACCAAAATGGCCTCACATCGACGCCCGCCGAATGGTGGCTAATTCCCTTCGTCGGCGTCACGAATGGTGGATAGTCGGTGCGCAATGACCAGGCGGGTAGCATCCGAGCCGAGCACTGCGTCCTGGATGGCGCGCGCGGTTTCGTTGTCAAGGGCCGAAGTGGCCTCATCCAGGATGAGCACCCGCGGGCGGCGCAGCAGGGTGCGAGCCAGCGAGAGGCGCTGCTGGTCACCGCCAGAAAAGCGGTAGCTGCGCGAGCCCACCACGGTATCCAGGCCTTCCGGCAGCGCGGCGATGACCTTGTCCACGTATGCGAGGATGAACATCGCTACGAGAGAATCACCTTCCGCTACGTCATTAGCTCGCTGATAGATCCCCGACGCTGATGATTCACCATCGCAACGAAAGCCGGAAGTGTCCTCGCATACTTGAGGTCTTCACAGCAAAGTGGTGGCCTCGCCTTTTGGGCGGGCCACCACCCTAACCAAACTTCGCAAATAAACCTCTACAGGCTAGATGCGCACTCTTCGAGCAGTAAACGCGGCTGCTACAGCTAAGAAACTGCCAAACAGCACTAACCACCCGAGTCCTTGGCCACCAGTAACCGGAAGGTCACCCTTTCGAATATCAGCCACCTGCATGATGGAGTGGTTGTCTTCCTTCTCATCGATGCGAATGGAGACTTCTGGGTACTGCGCTGCGCCTCCTTCAAGTTCGATCTTGGGCTTACCATCAGCGCCGGGCTTGACATAGAAGACCACAGGACGTGTCAGCAACTGATAGCCCTGAGGAGACTTCGTCTCCACGAGCTTGTATTTCGCTCCCACCTGAAGATCCTCGACGCGTAGATCGGTGCCTTTGAGGACCTTTACTAGCTCCTCTGTTCCGTCCGCATTCACCTTATTGAGACTGAATTCCGCACCTTCGAGGGCTTGTTCCTTGTTGTCGAACCCAACCTTTTCTACGGAAAGATCAAATCTCACCGTTACAGTCTCGTTTGCGATTGTACAGTTCACGATAGCGCGGAAGGGAACGTCCACACCAAAGCCAGGCTTACCGGGATCGTCATTATTGTTTCGGACTTCGGCATCAGAGGAAATCCACGTTCCCTTCGCAGCGTCGAACTCTTTCTTTGTGCATACGGCATTCTTCTCGCCCACTGGACGCAGCTTATAGCCGTCCTGCTGGTGCTCAACCACGGTAACCTTCTGGCCCTTGCCGTCCGACTGGTCGAACGAACGACCGTAACTTCCGTCCTCACCGGTCACGTCCGTGACACTGGATTCGCGCCCGCTACCATCATCGCCGTCGATGATGTCCTTATCCCCGTTGTCCACGGAGGTATCGAACGTCCAGTTCTTACCCGGGGTCGGGGTATCACCATCGCCGTATATTAGCTTGGTCACGTTGATTGAGCCAAAGCAATCCTTGAGCACAAGATCGCTAAGTTTATTCACCAGCTGATCAAAGTCACTAACGGTAGTGACAGCGTCCTCGCTGGAAATGTCCGCACCGATAGACTTAGTGTTACGCACGGCCGCGCGCCAAATCTCGGGTTGGTTCGTGATGTCATACTGCGTGGCAGTGCTTTCATCCGGGGTATCCCACATCAGTACCTCGCCGTCCGTGACGATATCACGGACAAAGTCCGCCTCACCGTAGTAGCTCGGGTAACCGTAACCGTCCAGCTTCGGCCACTCCTTATCGATTCCTGTCGGCGCTTCCGGCGTATTCGGTGTCTTCTTCTTCTTGACGGTCCCGAGTCCGAAGTAATCGTCCTTGAGGATATGCTCGTTGACCGGTTCGAAACCAACCATGACAGTCTCAATCCTGGTGCCCGATTCCTTCAGTCGATTAGCTTCGTTCACCGCAGCCGACAAGTCACTCTGGTTGATCAGAGTACCGATATCGAAACCGAGGGGATAATCCCGCTTACTTGTAGTGGGCAGACCATCGGAGATGAAATAAACCACGTCAAACTCGCCGGAAGGAACCTGGCTGAGTCCAGCCTCGTAGTTAGTGCCGCCACGGCCGTAACGTTCGAAAGGCTCGGCGATGGCATTGACGGCGTCGCGAAGCTTCTGAACGTCGCCTTCGTTGTTCAGGCTCAGTTTGTCCGTCGACATGCCGGGGATAGATTTGGGTGCCGAGGCGAAGTTATAAATCGCCATCTGGCTGCCGGTCCCCTGCAGCGCGTTGATGACCCCAAGACCAGCGTCTCGGCTAGCAAAGACACCACGGCCTTGTTCCCTAGCAATCGAGTCGGAGGTATCGAATACAAGCGCGATCTTGCCACCGCAGCGTTGAGGCAGGGGCGGGTTCTCGGAAGAAGCGGGCAGCCAGTCCAGTTTTTCGCGCGGTGTCTCTGGCGCATCGACATCAATTCGTTTCGCATCGCGGTCGAACCACTCAGGCCCTTGGTGCCACAAGGTCATCTGGCATCCGGTCGAAGTGGTCTTCAAGGGAATGCGTGCCTCCACGTCGTAAGATACGACACTCGAATCAGCGCGCTGGTGGTCTTCGTTGAGCTTGAAATAGACGCTATTCCCGCTCACTGTAAGCGTGTAGTCAACGTCCTTCTTTAACTCAGTCCACCCCGCCTGAGCGGAGCCGAACCGCAACTGCAGGCGAGGATCAGCGGTGTTAATCGCGTTGGTGAGATCAGCGACTCCCTCTACTTTAACCTCGACAATACCGACGTCCTTGCCCCCAAACTTTCGGGTGTTTTGCGTATTATCCCACCAAGTTTTCGAGAAAAGAAGACCATTGTTGGCCCGACAGGCATCGTAATCCCTCTTATTTCCGAGCGGGCGATAGTTCTTCGCCTCCGTTGGGTTGCCTTCCGCTGGCGGCTCCGGGGAAACTAGCTCAGTTCCCTCCATAGTGGCCGTCATGCTCGATAGCTTCGGGGCATAGCGCTGACCTGCCCTCCATTGGACCACGATGGGAGTACCAGGCTCTACTTCGACTCCGTCAGGCAAGCTAACGGTCAAAGTGTTTAACGTTGACGAAATCGACGATACTGGATAAGACTTCCCGTTGATCGTCAGCTTTCGATCTCCGGCGTCAGTGTTTTTAGCGAACTTCTCCGTGGTATTTATAGTCAGCTGCTTCATCAACATCGTCTCGGTTGCCACCAAATGAACCGAGAAAACGTTGCTGTATTCGGTCTTCACGCTGCTGATCGTCACCGGGGCTTGAACCGTAGTTTGAGCCTCGGCTGTTGGAGTTGACAGCACAGAACCGCTGTTCTCTACGACCAACGGGACGGCGCCAAGAACTAGCATAAGCGTAAAGGCTGCCGCTGCGCTCTTACGGGCCACGCTGCGCAACTTCTTCATCGTTTCCATTCTCTTCATCGTTGTTCACCTTTGTTATTCCTGCGCATTACGTAGCCTCCGAGGAGCAATAGCAGTGCCCCCACCGCAACGATTCCTAGGACCGAGGCACCGGTCTGCGCCAACCGGCCAGATGACGGGTGCCCTGGCTTGTCGGTGGAAGGGTTGGGCACCGGACTCGTGGTGGTGCCGGGTGTGCTCGAGGTTGAGGTGATTGGTCGATCCCGGGTTGGCGTCGGAGTGGGAGTTGGCCGCGGATCGGGAATATCGGTGGGTGGCGGGACGTCGCCGCCACCGTCCTCAGTCTTGGCTTTCACGCTGAGCTCGTGAAGCCAGCTGCCATCCTCATTAGTCGCAGGGAGGATGATGAGCATCGGGCGAATATTTTCGTGTTTTTCGCCCGCGCGCGCAGGCGGCTTAACCTCTATCAAGTAGACCCCGGCGGGGAGGCCGTCGAAGCGAACCTTACCCTGTTCGTCGCTGACACGGGAGAGCGTCGGGTCGGTGAAACCACGGTCCCGTGCCTTGTCCACGGTCAGGCGGAGAGCACTGTCGTAGCCGTCGCGGGTCCGGATATCGATGCCTGCGACCCGCTTAAGGGTGAAGGTATAACCGCTCAGAGAACCCGGAGGAAGCTCCCCCGGGCGAAGCTCATCGAAGGGGTTGCCCTTCGGCAGCGTGATAGTCAGACTGTTGGGTTCGTCCCCGATCGTCGTCGGATCTACGTGGACGGAGGCACCCGCATAACCCGAGATAACCTTGGCATCTGCCACCACCGGCGTAGAAACCGATAGGATTCCTCCGAGGCACAGGGCGGCCGCTGCGCGGGAGAATTTTTGTGTGCTGAACATGTGCAATCTATTCCTTAACCAAGGATGACGGGTGGTGGGCTTCTTTGTATTTACGCGTGATCTTCGCAATCCACAGGACCAGCAGTACGGCGATGAGCAATGCCGCGGCCATCAACGCCCACATCCACCAGAACCAGTGAAGCTTGCTGGGGGCGAAGGCTGCTGCGGCCTCTTCATCGAGGGGAACTCGTTCAGCCGTCACCAGAAGGCGATGCGAGTTAATCCCGTAAGGAGTACAAGTGATCAACGTGATCTGATCCTTGCCGGGCGTAGAACGCAAGCTGCTCGTCTCGTGCGGGAGCACAACCCGAATGTCCGTAACCTCGTACTTCATCTTCTGCCCAGAGACTCCGATATATATCGGATCTCCCTTCTCCACGTCGGTAAGGTGGTCAAAGAGCGTGGCGTTGGTCAGGCCAGTGTGGGCTGTGAGCACCGCATGAGTGCTGTCTCCTCCGACTGGTAGGTCGGAGCCATAGAGATGCCCGACTCCCTTTTGCAGAACCTCTTCGCTCGTCCCGTGGTAAACAGGCAAGTCGATGTCCGCGCTGGGCACAACGAGGCGCGCCATCACCTCGTGGGTGTCTAGCTCAGCAAGATAGGCCTGGTAGTCAGCGTTATCTTCGGAAATTCTAGCTAACCAAGGGTCCAAAATAGGACCCGTCGTGCGAAACTCGTTGTACGCCTGCGCAGAGACAAGTTTCTGGGTGATTTCCGCCTGATCAGCCACATCCAATTCCTTGGTATAGGAGTCAGCGACACGCATTTGTTCCCAATTATTCAGTTGTGTAACTACCACTGGGTAGAGCAGCGCAACGATGGCGCACAGCGCCAAGACGACCGTAGGAAGCAGCTTCCTCAGAAGCGACTTCGATGCGTCTTTTGGCCCCGCTGCGGATGTGGTATCTCGCAGAACCATTAATTCCTACCTTGCTGGACGCAGCGCGCCCTATCCGGTGGTTATTGAAAAATAGTGTGGGCCCCGCGCCCCCCTCCTGAAGAGGGCGCGGGTAAACAGACTGAGATCTATGCGCTCAGTCAGGCTGAGGTCCTAAGCCTCAGTGTTGGCGCGGCGGGCGGTCCAAGCTGCCAAGCCAGCAATCAAGGCACCGAGCGCAGCCAAGATTCCGATACCCATACCACCGGTAAGCGGCAGCTTCGGCATCTCGGAGCGCTTGTTCTCAATCTTTGCGTCGTACTGAACAGGGTTGGCCGTGTTCAGCTTCTGTTCGTTGGATACAAGCTTGAAGGGGTAGACCTCGGCGGTAGCGACGTAGCCCCGTGGAGCCTTGGTCTCCAGCAAGCAGTAGGACTTTTCAATCTTCGTAGAGTGGTTCTCGACGTCGGTGACATGGATGCCGTCGATGATGACGGAACCATCATCGCCGGTGGTCCAGGTGGACGTATCGCCGATCTTGATCTTGTTCTGAGCCTTGAGCTCTTCCTTCTTGGTTTCAGTACCTTCGCAGCGGTAGAGCTCGAATTCAGCACCCTTCAGCTTGGTCTCTTTGCCCTTTTCAGTCTTGATCACTTTGACCAGACCCCAGTAGGACTTGACCTTGTTCGACGTGGTCTCGGTCTCCTTGTCCTGACCCGGGTAGTGAACAAACTGCTTAGCCTCGTTCTCGGCAATACCATCGGTGCCGGTGAGTGCTTTCACCTTGGCGTCGATGGTCAGATTGACGGTGCTTCCCGGCGCGGCCTTCGCTAGCTTATCTAGGCCTGTCGCAGTGAATGCAACCTCGACGGTGCCAGCAGCCTCATCGATCTTGAGGGTGTAGTCATCGTCCTTAGCGATGGCGCTACCATCGGACAACGCAACCGTGGCGCGGATTTTCTCGAGGTTCTTGGTGTCCAGCTGGTCGGTGACACGGAAGGATTTGAGCTTCTCATCCTTCGGAATCACCGGGATGCTACCCTTCACCAGGTACTGAATGTCATCGCCAACATTCTTATCGGCGTCCTTAACTTCCTTGGTGATGCTGGAAGTGGTGTTCTTGGGCTGGACGGTGACGTTGTAGTTCCAGCCGTCACCTGCCGCGTTGGTGTAGGGCAAGGATACGATGAACGGGGTGGAGGGGGCGATCTCCGAGGCCTGGTAGGTCTTTCCGGTAGTAGTGTCGGTGACCTCGTCCTTGATAGTCTCAGTAAACAGCCAAATGCCTTGCTTCAGGCCATTGCCCTTGCCCAGGACTACCTTGCCATCGTCGCCCGTGGTGCCGGTGACAGTCGTCTGGGTCTCAGTGGCACCCAGCTCCTTGTAGTTCGAAGCCGTAAGCTTGCCAAGATCTTCTGGTTTGACTTTGTCTACGTTAAGCAAAGTACCGGTGAAGGTAGCACCCTTCAGGGGATTACCGGTGACGTTCGGGTCGGCCTCACCAGTGCCCGGACCACCAATGGAGGTCGGATTGAGGCGCTTATCGATGGTCAAGGTGACATCAGCATTGGGATCAATGGTGGGCTTTGGGGTGGACTCTTGCGCGACAGCGAACGGAACTTGAGCTACACCAATGCCCCCCCCCCACCGACAGTGCCAGCCCGAGGATGGCCGCAGCACCGGTGGAACGAACGAGTGCGGAATTCTTCATGAGCGAAAAGCCTTTCTTGAAGCTAACACCCGATAGGCAGAGGGTCCCCTCACATGCAGGTGTTAAACATAGAACTTAGGGAACCAGATTAGATTCTCCTGTGAATAAACCTAGCGTTCCTGATCTCCTCACGCAATTTAGGTAAGTCCGCACCATGAACAGCCTCCTGAGCAGGGGTAACCCCTAGCTATCTGCGATACGCCCGCCCTTACTAGGACATCAATAGGCGTCACCCAACCTGAGAATCATCGCAGTGGCGGATGGCATCTCGCCACATATCCCAAGGACTCATGAACAGCGAAGCCCTGACCACCAAGACCACCCCACAGTAAATTCAAAACCGCTGATCTACAGTCGCCAGAATCACGAGAAATCAGCACGTTTGAGCACCATGCAGGCATCGAAGTACCAAAGGAGGAGAGCCTATTAGAGGTTTCGCGGGCGGCGCAGCAGGGTGCGAGCCAGCGAGAGGCGTTGCCGCTCACCGCCGGAAAAGCGGTAATCACGCGAGCCCACCACGGTATCCAGGCCTTCCGGCAGCGCGGCGATGACCCCGTCCACGCGCGCGGCGTTAAGCGCCGCGCGCATCTGTTCGTCGCTCGCACCCGGCTGCGCGAAGAGGAGGTTCTCCCGCACCGTGCCGTGGAGCAGGTAGGTCTCCTGCGAAACCACGCTAATGGCCTCCGCGCGCTGCTCCGGCGGAATATCGCGCAGGTCAACTCCGTCTAAGAGCACGGCGCCTTCGGTCGGATCGGCAGGGCGTGCCAAAAGTGTGGCTACCGTGGACTTGCCGGAACCGGTATGCCCCACTAGCGCGGTGGTGGTGTGGGCGGGGATGGTGAGGGAGGCGTCGGCAAGCTGGGCGGGCTCGGTGGCTTCTGTGAGCTCGGGTTCCAGGTCTAGGTATTCGAAGATACGGCTAAACAGCGCCATGGACGCCACCCACTGCGCGCCCACGTTAAGCAGGCCGGTAATGGGACGGAAGATTTGAGTCTGCAGGGTACTAAACGCGATGAGCGTGCCAATGGTAATCCCCGGGCTCAAGCCGGCGACGAGATAGATCAGCGCTGGCATGACGCCAAAAATGATTTGCGTGAGCGCCACCATCGCCACCAGAGTGGCCACCGTCATGGTGAGGTTGCTGGCCACGGAGGTCGCCGTGGTGGTCACCGTGCCGCGCATGGCCGCGATGTCGTTGGTCAGGCGGGACTGGATTTCCCCACCGCGGTTGTTGGTGAAGAACTGCAACGATTGGCGCCGCAGGTTGGCAAAGACCTGGGTGCGCACCTCGTGCATGATGATGTGCCCCACCCGCGCGGATAAAAGGACTGGATAACGCCGATGGCTTGCGACACCACGGTGATGGCCAGCATGCCGCCGACGAGCCACAGCAACAGCGTGCCGCGGTGCGCGGCGAACAGGCTGGCCACGCGGCGAAAGGCAATCGGGTGCTGGGCCAGCTGATCGACGTCCGCCGGGTCCTTCACCGCGGTGTGCATCGGCCGAGCCATTGCCTAACCGCAGGAAACGATTGGCTGCGGGTCGTAGACCGTAGTCGTGGTCTCGCGGGATACCTCGCGGCCGGAGAGATCCTTAATGATGCGGGTATCCGAGGTAGTAAAGCCCGGCGCGCCTGACGACGGCGAGCAATCCTCACCCACCGACATACGGGTTGGCTGGGTGGTGGCCCAGCGGCCGTTGTTCACAGACTCCACGTTGTAGGTCTTCACGCCCTTGAAGCGAACGGTGATCTTGCCGCCGCCAAAGTCGGTCTCAATGCGGACCGGGGTGTTCGTGGTGTTCTTGAACTGCAAGTCGATGGAACCCTCGTACACGGTAGCCTCGCGGCCGGCCGGGTAGCGGGAGATGTAGTAAGAGTGCGGCGTGTGGGCCACATCCTCGAAGCCGGCGAAGTAAGCGGCATTGTAGAGCGTGGTGGCGAACTGCGAGATGCCGCCGCCGACCGCAGTGCCGGAGTGTCCATTGATGATGATGCCGGACTCCACGTAGCCCTGCGCCGTGCCGCGCGGGCCGGTGTAGCCGTTGAGGGAGAAGGTCTCGCCTGGGTTGACCACAGCGCCGTCGACCTGCGCCGCCACGCGGCGGATATTCTCGCCCGATGCGCCAGAAAAGCCGCCGGTGGAAAACTCCGACACGGTGTCGTTGAAGGTGGCCTTTTCCGCCATCTCGGTGGTGTACTCCGCCGGATCCGGCTTGTAGTCCGCATCCCAGGTGCGCTCGTCGCCCTTGACGCGCTTATCGAAGTCCTTCAAGGTCTTCTCCCAGTCGATAATCGAGCCATCGACCGATGGAGTCACATTCATCTTGTCGCCGCTGAAGGAAATCTTGGCATTCTGGCCTGGCACCTGCGCGCCATCCATGCGCTCCTCGAAAAGCTGCTGCGCCTTCGGCGTATCCACCTTCAGCTCCAGCTTGGCGTCCTTCGCCTCAATGGAGACGAACTGCGCGATTTCGTCCTTGCGCAGCGTGCCCGCGACGTTGTTCTCGCCGTTGATAGTGAGCGGGTTGTCGAGGGCCTTGGCGACGTCGCCAGTGCGCATCGCCTCAATCGCGTCGTCGTTGATAGCGGGCTCCACCTCGACAGGCTCTACCTCAACGCCCGCCGGGTCGAGCCAGTTTTCGGTGATGCTATTTTTCAAATCATCCGGCTCCACCGTCTGGCCCAGCACTGGCTTGGTCACCTTAAGCTGGCCGTTGTTGAGCTCCAGCATGCCATCCTTCGGCGCGAAGGAGAGCTCGTTCTTCACGCGCTCCAGCGCACCATCCAGTGCAGTGTCGTCAATATCAACGGCGACCGGGATTTCCTGTGTGGCCTTTACGAAGCTAAACAGACGAGTCACCGGATTATAGGAAGCATCCGGAATGCCGTCCACGGCCTTCTGGTAGTTCAGCGTCAGGCCTGACTCGGCAGGGACTAACTGGGAAGACTTCTCCCCGGAGGTGACGTTGACGGGCTTGGTCTCGACGTCGCCAAGCTCGCGCTCCAATTTCTCTACCGCAGCGGTGCGCTCCATGCTGGAGATGTCCACACCGCCCACGGACGTCGCACGCGGAACCTTGCCCTGATTAGCAATAACGTCCCACGTGTAGGCGATGCCCGCGATCAGGAGAAGGCCGACGATCACGCCGAGGGTGATGCGCCAGCCTTTGCCAGTTTGCTGTCCTACTGCCTTTTTCACGCCTTAAAGACTATCGTTCGAGCTGCAGCATTCCTAGTAAGGTCCCGTTTACTCGGCCAAACGCCGGGCGGAAGCCTGCAGTTGCCCCTCGTTCAAGGTGCCGTCATCGAGGGCTGCCACGACGGCGTCGATAGCCGCGTCGAAGCCCCCGTCAGTGGACCACAAGGGCATGTCAGCACCCGCCCCAATCGCAGCAACCACCGCCTGCGGCACATCCATCGTATCCGCGATGGATGCCATTCCGCCCAGGTCATCGGTGTAAATGGGGCCTTCGAAATGCAGATGCTCGCGCGCGAGCTTATAAGCGGCCGGATTGATAGAAGCCGCCGTTTGGCCATCGCCCAGGCCCGGCACAGCGAGGTGGCTCATCATCAGGCCGGCCCCAGGGGCCGCGGGGACGGCTTTCTCGAAGGGCACGAACTCGTGGGTGTAGAGCTCCTCCAGTGGCGGGGTCACGGCCTCAGCCAGGTGGGTATCCCCCGAGGCGCGCCCGTGGCCTGGGAAGTGTTTGAACACGGCTTCGACGCCGGCCGACTCAAGGCCGCGGGCAAAGGCTGCGCCATACTCACCGGCTTGCGCCGGATCGGTGGAGAAGGAGCGGTCCCCCACCACTTCGAGCCCGCCGCCGTCGACGTCGAGGACCGGGGCGAAATCCACGTTGATGCCGTGTGCCTTGAGCACGCCGCCGATCTCCGCGCCGATCCTCTCCACATCCTCCGGGCTGCCGTCTGCGGCCATCTGCTGCGGGGCCGGGAATTCCCCGAGGACTTCGGAGAAGCGCTGCACGCGGCCGCCTTCAAAATCAATGGAGACCTTGAAGTCGCGGCCCAGCTCCTCTCGCAGGGCCACGATGTTGCGGCCCTCTTCGGTGAGCAGATTCGGGTCCGCCCAGCTGGGGATGAAGATGCCGCCCGCGCCGGCTTCGAGCTTCTCGCGTGCGTCGTCGTAGTTGACGGCCGGCGGCATGAGCAGGGAGGCCGCCAGCTGCCGGCGGTCCGTTGCGGCGGGCGCGGCGCTGGTCTGGGGGGTAGCACTGGCGCTTGACGACGCCGTGTTTTCCGGCGGCGCGACCTCCTCATCCGCGCAAGCCACCAAGGTACTTCCAAGCCCCACCGCGGCGAGTACGGCAGCTGCGCGCACTCGTACCCGAGGACACGAAAAAGCGGCTGCAGATCCAGCCGCGGGACGGAAGCAATGGAAAAGATGCATGCCCTCCAGTGTGCACGATTGGCCACGCAGCGGCCGTGAAGGGGGTTACTATGGCCCCTATGAGTAACGCAGAGACCATGTTGATTGCTTACGACGGCTCCACTCGCGCTGCCCGCGCCATGGAGCACGCGGCCCGCCTGCTGCGCCCGCGCCGCGTGGAAATCCTCACGGCGTGGGAGCCGGTTGCCCGCCAGGCCGCGCGTGCCGTGAGCCGCACGGGTTTGCACCAGTCCACCGTAGCGCCGGATAACGTCGAGGACGATCCCGCTTACGAGGAGGCGCTGCGCATCTGCAAGCAGGGCATCGAGGTCGCCGAGAGCCTGGGGCTGAGCGGCCGCGCTCACCTGGTGGAGTCGGTGACCACGATTGCTTCCGCCATTGTCGACGCCGCGCAAGAACTCGACGTCGACGTCATCGTCACCGGCACCCGCGCGCTCAGCGGCTTCCGCGGCTGGTGGACCAACTCCACTGCCGAGCACATCGTGCGTAATGCGGGCCTTCCGGTGTTCATCGTTCCGCCCGAGCTTGACGACGACGAGGACGACGAGGAACCCGAGGCCCACAGCTAGTCGCATCCCCGGCGCGATTCGTACAGGAATTGCGCCGTGTAGCTGCTAGTATCTAGGACCATGGCACTCGAGACGGACTCCCTCAACAAGCGCACCCTCGGCCCAGCCGTGGGCAGCACCGTCGTGGGCATCGCCCTCGGCGTCATTACGGTGATTGGCATCGCGCAGTTCTCCAACGCTGACGTGGTCCCGGCAGGCAACGCTGTGTCTACTTCCGACGCCGTCATGGGTGGCCCGGAGTACGGCTCCCGCAACTAATGTGCGTGGCTTTTTCTCCCGCGGCATAGCCCGCCGCCCGCAGCTGCGCTGGCGCCTTGTCGGCCTGCTAGTGCTAGCGCTTATTGTCTTTAGCCAGCCTTTTGGGCTGACCGTCGCCGACACCAAACATGACCTCGCCGCGAACCCACTGGGGTTTCTGCGCGGCGCCCTGCACGCTTACACCGAGGTCTTCACCTTGGGCCAGCTGCAGAACCAGGCCTACGGTTACTTGTTTCCACAGGGCCAGTTTTTTCTCCTCACTGACTTCCTCCCCGACTGGATAGCCCAGCGCCTGTGGTGGTGGCTCGTCCTCGGAGTGGGTTTTTGGGGCTTCCATCGGCTCCTTTTCGCCGCTCTGCCGTCGCTTCGGCAAGCGCCCGGCTGGTGGCCTTTCTTGGCCGCGCTGCTCTACTCGCTCTCCCCGCGCGCGCTAACCACGCTGGGGGCCATCTCCTCGGAGACTTGGCCGGTCATGCTCGCGCCTTGGGTCGTACTGCCTTTCCTGCGCCGCGAGCTGAACTGGCGCGACGCCGCGGCCGCCATCATTCCCGTAGCGCTGATGGGTGCGGTCAATGCCACGGCTACGCTCGCGGCCTGCGTGCCCGCTGCCGTGGTCCTGCTCTATCGCCGCGCCTGGCGCCCCGGGCTGGCCTGGCTTGCCGGCTGCGCCGCGGTATCGGTCTGGTGGATCGTTCCGCTGCTAGTACTCGGCCGCTACGCCCCTCCGTTTACCGAGTTCATCGAGTCCTCTTTTGTCACCACCCGCTGGCTCAACCTGCCGGAGATTCTGCGCGGCACCACCAGCTGGGCGCCCTTCGTCGACACGGAGCGCAGCGCCGGATATGCCCTGGCCGTCGAGCCTGTCTTCGTTCTGGTTACCATCGCGGTGGCGGCCGTTGGCCTGTACGGGCTTAGCCGCCTGCCTCGCGTATGGCCGGTGATGCTGTGCGTGGGCATCGCCATCTTGGGCACCCACGCCGCGTGGTACCTGCATGCTCTCGACGGCCCGCTCGCGGCGCTGCGCAACCTCCACAAGTTCGACCCCCTAGTTCGCATCCCGCTCCTGCTCGGATTCGCCGCGGCCACCGCCCCCCTTCCGCTGCCTGACTCGGGCCGCGCGTGGCTGCGTCCCTCCCGGAAGCAGGCGGTTGCCGTGCTGGTGGCGGCGCTCGCCTGTGCCTCCTTCTCGCCCGCGTGGACCGGCCGCCTCCTACCCAAGGGCGCCTATTCCGCGGTCCCCGACTACTGGCACGAGGCCGCGGACTTTCTCAACGCCACCACCCGCGATACCCGCACGCTGCTCTTCCCCGAGTCTTCCTTCGCGCGCCAAGTCTGGGGCTGGACCCGCGATGAGCCGGCGCAGGCGCTTCTCGACGTCCCCTGGGCCGTCCGCGACGCCATCCCTCTGGTTCCGCCCGAGGCCATCCGCGGTCTCGATGGCGTCGTCGCCGCGCTTCACAACGATCCCCGCACCGGCACCGCTGCACTCCAACGCCAAGGTATCGGGGCGATCCTGTTGCGCCACGACCTCGCCTCCACCGAGGGGGCCAGTGGCCGCGACGACTCGCAGCTAGCCGCTTGGCGCAACGCCTCCTCTTACGGCGGCCAGGTCCACGCTTTCGGCCCCAATGACGAGGTTGAGGTCATCATCCTGCCGCACCAAGACTCCGCGGGAGCGCTCAGCACCACTGAGCCCGTACGCGTCGCAGGCGGCGGCGAGTCCTTGGCCTTCCTCGATGCGCATTCGGCCAACCGGCCTGCGTATGAGCTGGTGGAGGGCAACGCCGACATCGTCACCGATACCCCTACCCTGAGCGACCGCAACTACGGCACCCTCGACGGCCCCATCTCCGCCCCGCTGGGCGCTGAGGATCCCTCGACCGTGAACAACCGCCTGCGCGACTACCCCTCCGCAGGCCCGCTGACCACCGTGGAGTCCCACGGCGGCACGGTCCGCGCCTCCTCGTCTGCCGCCGACGCCGACTCCTTCGGCGGCGCCAATCCGGCGCGCTCCATCACCTCCGCAGTAGACGGGGAGAACTCCACCGCCTGGTGGCCAGCGCCTGGCGACACCGGCTGGCTCGAGCTCAACAAGGACCCCCAAACGCCCGCCTGGGACGCCCCCGTCATCGATCTCATGGCCACTGGCCACACCGAGGTCACCGTGCGCTCGGGCAGCGCCAAGGTCAAGGTCAAGCTCAAGCCTTATCGCTCCCGCCAGGTGCGCGTGCCCGGCGGTGCGACGCACTCTATCCGCATCGAACTCAAAGAGCGGGTGGGAATCGCCAACGCACAGGTCATGGGCTCGCCCATAGAGCGCGTGGTCACCGTCCCAGACACCTCACCGGACGTGCGGCAGTTCTTCTTCCAGCAGCTGCTCCAGGACTCCCGCATCCTCATCCGCGACTTCACCGCACCGCGTTCCATGCAGGTCACGCTCGATTCCACAAAGACCGTGCTTATCGACGGCGCGCGCTATAACCCCGGCGACACCCTCACCCTGCGCCCCGGCAAGCACCGCGTCCGCACCACGGGCACGTGGATAAGCCTGCGCGAAAAGGGCTGGAATCCGCCCAGCACCACCCCGGCCACCGGCCGGGACATCACCGCCGCCTCCACCGAGCGCCTCCTCATCACCGGCGACGCCTTCAACGAGGGCCTGCGCGGTCACCTCGATTCCCCCACCGGCAGCGTGGACCTGCAGCCCCGGGAGATCAACGCCGGCGGCCAGGCCTACGTCATTCCGGCGGGCGCGAGCGGCAGCTTCCGCCAAAGCTTCGTCGCCGAGCGTGCCTACCAGGTGGCCCTGGGTCTCGGCGGAGCGCTGGCACTGCTCACGGTAGCCGGTTGCCTGCTCGCACTTCGCCGCCGTCCACGCGAGCCCTGGCTGCCCGCCGACAACGCATCCACGCACACCGTGGCGGCGCTATGCGGGCTGGGCACCCTCGCCCTGCTGGGGTTACCCCTTGCATAACTTTCAGCGA